>Ga0310690_10001144_pt1 | contig 49118 bp, 39 predicted proteins | sample AusTroGonzalo_MG_2_FD_207661 | JGI IMG/M metagenome (GOLD analysis project Ga0310690, IMG submission 207661) | Bovine rumen microbial communities from tropical cattle in Woodstock, Queensland, Australia - Gonzalo_04 (v2) (version 2) | ecosystem: Host-associated > Mammals > Digestive system >... | reverse complement strand
CCGCCGTCGATGAAGCCGTTGATGGCCCACGACGAGGTCCACATCAGGTTGGCGCGCGCCTCGTAGTTGTCGGGTTCACGCATCGCGATAGGAGCATATTTGATGATGGTCTTCATCATGCCCTCCATGAAGCAGTCGAGCATGTAAAGGTCGAGGTTGTTGTTGAAATACACCTCGAAGATATGCGACAGCATGTCAGCAGCGCCGCAAGCGGTCTGGTAAGGACTTACGGTGAACGTGTTTGTCGGGTCGAGGAACGACGCCTTCGGCAGCATCTCAGGAGAGAGACGGCCTATCTTATCCTTGGTCTCAGGATTGCTTATCACGCCTCCCTGGTCCATCTCCGAGCCGGTGGCGGATAACGTCAGGATGGTCACGATAGGCAGCGCTTTCTCGATAGGCGAGCGTTTGCTGAGGTCGAGGAAATCCCACGGGTCGTGATCGACGCAGGCGCCTGCCGCCATAAACTTGGTGGCGTCGATGGTCGAGCCGCCGCCCACTGCCAACAGCACGTCGATGTGGTGCTCCTTGCACATCTGGGCACCCTTGCGAACCGAGTCGATGCGCGGGTTAGGCTCAATGCCCGACAGCTCGAAAAGCTCCATGCCGGCGTCTTTGATAGCCTTCACCACCTTGTCGTACAGACCAATCTTCTTTATCGAGCCGCCGCCGTAGGTCATCAGCACGCGATTACCGTATTTCTTCAGCTCCGGAACCAGATTTTTCAGCTGGTCCTTGCCGAAATATACCTTTACAGGAATGTTGTAAACGAAGTCGTTAATCATGATAATTATTTTTGAATTTTTGGCAAAGATACAGATTTTTCTTTAATTTTGCAAACTATTTTTCAAATAAAAATGACTCGCGAGAAAGAGATATACAAAGTGACGATTATTGGCGGACTCGTCAACCTGTTTCTGCTGGTTTTCAAGTTCGTGGCTGGAATCTTAGGCCACAGCGCCGCCATGGTTGCCGACGCCACACACTCTTTATCGGATTTCATTACCGACATCGTGGTTTTGGCTTTTGTTAGATTAGGCAACCGTCCGAAGGACAAGAATCACGACTATGGTCATGGAAAATACGAGACGCTGGCGATGACCATCATCGGCGTGGCTCTGATGATTGTCGCCATCGGCATCATTGTGGAAGGCGCCAAGAAAATAGCGTTCTGGGCTAGGGGAGGACAGCTCGAGGAGCCTGGGCTACTGGCGTTTTGGGCTGCCGTCGTCTCTATAGTGCTGAAAGAAGCCGTTTATCGCTATTCCATCATAAAAGCCAGAAAGCTCGATTCCAAGGCTGTGGAGGCCAACGCCTGGCATCACCGCAGTGACGCCCTCTCGTCGCTCGGCACCGCCATAGGCATAGGTGGCGCCATCTTCCTCGGCGACCGCTGGGCTATCCTCGACCCGATAGCATCAGTGATAGTAGGCGCAGTGCTAGTCAAGGTGGCGTTCGATATACTCAAAGAGGCTGTCGGCGACCTTATGGAGCAGTCGCTGTCCGACAAGATAGAAAACGAGATGATGGAGCTGGTGCGAGGCATCCCGGGTGTCGTCAAGCCGCATAACCTGCGCACACGACGCATCGGCAACCATTACGCCATCGAGATACACATCATGATGGACGGCGACATCACCCTCAAAGAAGCCCACGACAAAGCCACCGAAGTGGAGGAGGTGCTTCGCGAACATTATGGTAAGGAAACGCATGTGGCAGTCCACGTGGAACCGCTCGAATAGGTATTAGTATTCGGTTTTGTCAGTCTTCTCAATCCATTTCTTAAACGTGCTGATGGCCTCGTCGCCGAGCATGTGCACCATCGGGATGTTGCGCAGATGATATGGCTTTGCCAGCTCAGCATAAATGAAGTCGTCGGCAAAGTCGATGTCGGCGGCGTCACGTTTTGAGTTTCCGTAGTAAATGGCTTTGATATGTGCCCAATAAAGTGCGCCTAGGCACAGCGGACATGGCTCGCAAGAGGTATATACCACGCATCCTGTGAGGTCGAAAGTGCCTAGTTTCTTGCACGCCTTGCGTATCGCGTTGACCTCGGCATGCGCCGTCGGGTCGTTGTCGATGGTCACGCTGTTGGAAGCCCCAGCCACAATCTCACCGTCTTTCACGATGACAGCACCAAAAGGTCCGCCGCCATTCTCACAGCTCTCGTTTGCTAGCCTTATAGCCTCGCGCATGAAGGCCTTGTCCTGCTCAGTTATATTATAAACCTTGTTGTCCATGGCTAATCTTATTTAATAATGATGCAAAATTACAAAATTTCTCGAATATTTCAAATTATCTGATAAAAATTATTAACTTTGCCAAAAATAAAAATTATCAGTATTATGAAAATTGGCAACTTTATCAAAATCATTGTTTTAGCGATATTTTTCCTTGGCGGGAAAGGCTTTGCGCAGATTCAGAATTTCGAGTGGCAGGGCGTGCAGCGCCAATATCTGGTGAGGACACCCGCAAACACCGAGTCGATGCCGGTGATGTTCTTCTTGCATGGCCTCGGCGACAACATCACGCGCCTCGACAACGATTTCCATTTCCAGCAGATTGCCGATGAGTTTCACTGGATGGTGGTCATCCCGCAGGCTCTCGACGAAGGATATGGCACCATGTGGAACGCCGGTCTCACCGCCAGCACCACCAACGACCACGGCTTTATGATGGCGCTCCTCGACAGTCTCGCAGTGCAGTATCCTGTCGATCAGGACAGCGTGTTCTTTACAGGCTTCTCGATGGGAGGCTTCATGAGCCACTGCATGGCTATCAGGCATGGCGACCGCATCAACGCCGCTGCTCCGGTGAGTGGCCTCATCACCACGCCATACGCCAACATGACTCCCGTGGCTCCTGTCAGGATAATGCAGATCCACGGCACCGCCGACCCTGTTGTGGGCTACGACGGTGGCTCGCAATATTTCGGATACCAGCTCGGCTTGAGCGTCGAGAATATATTGAATTACTGGAAAAACGCCAACAACTGCACCGGCGAGCCTGTTATCGACAGCCTGCCCGACACCCATAACGACGGCATGCGTTTCGTGAGCTATGCCTGGTCGGGCGACAAAGAACTGCGGCATCTCAAGGTCATCGGCGGCAACCATAGCTTTTTCCATAATCCCAATCAATACGATGTGGATTATATCCATTATATCCACGATTTCTTTACAGGAAAACTCGATAATACAGGCGGCGAGACGGGCTGCACACGCACCGAGCTTTATCATCCTGGCGACTACGGCTCGGCAAACTACCGCATCCCTGCTGTGATAACCGCCAAAGACGGCTCTATTGTGGCTGTCACCGACAAACGCAAATACAATCAGGGCGACCTGCCTGAGGATATCGACATCGTTTGCAACCGCAGCACCGACGGCGGCCTCACTTGGAGCGAGCCTTACACAATTGCACAAGGCACTGGTGTTAACCACGGCTTTGGCGACTGTGCCCTCGCATGGAGTAACGACGACAACGGCCTCATCGCAGTCTTCGTCGGAGGTGTGGGACTTTGGAACTCAACTCCATCAAATCCTATAAGATCCTACAAGTCCTATAGCTACGATAACGGCCTCACCTGGACCGCCCCCGAAGACATCACCGACTTCATCTTCGGTGCCAACTGCATCGTCCCCGAGCACCAGACCTGGCGTGCCTCGTTTTTCGGCTCGGGCAACGGCTTGCGCACTTCCACTGGCCGCATCATGTTTGTGGCTGCTATCCGTGAAGGCTCGGCGCAGTCGTTGAACAACTATGCAGTCTATTCCGACGACAACGGCATCACATGGCAAGTTTCTGGTCGTGCCTCTGTAGGCGGCGACGAGGCAAAGGTCACCGAGCTTGTCGATGGCCGCATCCTCATGAGTATCAGGCATAACGGCAAACGCTGGTACAATATCTCCGAAGACGGCGGCGAGACGTGGCAGCCTACTACCTCGCAGTGGGACGACATCACCGCGCCAGCATGCAACGGCGATATGATTCGTTATACCTCTGTCGCGCAAGGACATAACAGAAACAGACTGCTGCACTCGGTGCCTAAAGGCACCTCGCGCCGCGACGTCACAGTGTATGTCAGCTACGATGAAGGTGAGACATGGCCTGTGAGCAAGACCATCGTGCCTTACAGCTCGGCATATTCATCGTTATGTGTGCTTCCCGACGGCACAATCGGCCTCTACGTCGAAGAAGAACCCGAAGGCACATCGGGCTACATGACAGCTTTCTATAACTTCACCCTCGAATGGCTTACCGACGGCGACGACACATACGGCTACGATGCTGTTCCAGAAACCGTTTTGAAATCGTCAGATATGAAGATCTATCCCGTACCCGCATCGTCAGAGATAATAATAGAAGCTGAAAACCTCTGCAAAATCAAGATTTTTGACATAAAAGGCCACCTCGTGAAAAAGGTCTCATGCTCCAACTCATCAAGCGTGAAAATTGATGTCTCAAGCCTTCCATCCGGCACCTATCTCGTTGAGGCTAAAGATGTTAAAGGTGACAAACTCAAAGGAAAATTCATTAAATAAAAAAATGGAAGGCGATTGCCTTCCATTTTTTTATTTAGCTTCTATTCTTTATTTTTCGCATTTTTTGCAGCAGCATCCTGTGATGCATTTATAGACGATGCCAGCGAGGCAAGCGCCAACGAGCGGTGCCACGATGAACAGCCACACCTGTCCCATTGCGCTCCACTCTTTGATTGGGCTTTGTGAGAACAATGCCACGCCAAGTGAACGTGCTGGGTTGACAGAGGTGTTTGTCAACGGAATGCTGATGAGGTGGATGAGTGTCAGGGTGAGACCGATGGCGAGACCGCTGAACTTGCCATTCTCATGACGGCTGTCGGTGACACCAAGGATGACCATCAAGAATACGAATGTGAGCAATGCCTCGATGAGGAATGCGCCACCACATGAAATCGACTCGTAGCCGACGTTAGGACCGCCACATGACTTCAAGAAAGCGTCGCCCCAGCCGTTAGCAGCGAAAACTCCTGTTGCAGCGCCTGCGTGTGAGGCTTTCCAAACAACGAGTAATAATGCGCCGGCGATAATACCGCCAATGAACTGTGCTGCCCAATATGTGAGCATCTCTTTAAAGCTCATACGGCCGTTTACGAACACACCAAAACTCACTGCAGGGTTGAGATGTGCGCCTGAGATATGGCCGATGCCATATGCCATAGCCACCACGGTCAAGCCGAATGCGATGGCTACACCAAGAAAACCAACATGTCCGAAGAGTGCTGTGCCGCAACCTCCGAAAACCAAAACGAATGTGCCGAATAACTCGGCGAAGAATTTGTTACAAGTCTTCATAACTATAAATTTTTAAGTGTTACAATTAATTCATCATAAAGTGTCGCCAGTGTCGCTGTCGCCCTCCTTGGCACGCTGTTCCAGCTCCATCTTTCCGAAACGGAACGTCACACCGACAGAGATATAACGGCTGTTGACCATCTTGTTGGTGCTGTCGGTGAGATAGAACGGGTTGGTGTTGCTCGAACCTGAACCCACTTTTGCACCCCAGTTGAAGATATCGCGCACGTTGATAAACACCGACATCTTCCTGTTGAAGAAGTCGCTGCGGACACCGCAATTCAACGAATAACGTGCTTTCTGCTCTCTTCCCAAACTGATGGTCGGCGAGTTGTAGAAAGCACCCAGAGTTATCTGGTATCTGTTGAATACCTTCCACCATGCATGGGCACGCAGACTCCACGACCACATGTCGTTTTCCTCAATCTGACGTACTCCCTGACGGTTGTATTCCATGTGATAGCCGTAGTCGTAAACATTGGCATAGAGTCGCACGTTGAAGAATCCCGACGGGCGGTATGTCATGTTGAGCGATGCGCCATAACGCCATGAATTACCCATGTTGTAAGGCATCGAGAAACTTACCACGCGGTCGAGATAAAGGTCGTATTCCGAATCGGTGAGTGAGCTTATCTCGTTGGTGCTCAGACGTCCATATGCCTCAACGCCGATATTGCCGAAACGCTCGAAATACTTCTGCCATCCAGTCTCGACATTATGTGTGTATGAATTGTCCAAGCCGTTCGGATTGCCTGTCGAATAGCTGTTTTCGCCGTAAATGCGGTATTTCGTCATCTGGGTCTCGCCCGGATGCGCCATCCTCAACGAATAGTTGAGCTTGATGTTGTGCATGTTGGCGGTACGGTAGGTGAGGTGTATCGACGGACGGAAAGTGAGGAAATACCTCGTGCTGTCGTCGGCAAACGGCATGGTGCTGATGTATTTGTATTGAACCTTGTCGTTACCAATGCCTATGCCGGTGCTCAACGTGAATCCACCCCAACGGTGTGTCCAGTTGACGTCGGCGTTAATGCTGCTTTCCTGACCTTTGAAATGATATGCGCGCAACGAGTCTAAAACTGTGCGGTCTTCATCCTGATAGCGGTCATATTTGTTGTCGGTATTCTCATAATCGGCGCGAATGCCGTAGCTCAACTCGCCATTCTCGTTGTAAGGCCTGTTGTAGCGCGCATCGAGGTTGAAACCGTAGCTGTTCTGGTCGGTGAGCATGTAACGGTGCTCGTCGAGGTCGGTATAGACATCGTAAAGACGGTTGTACCACTGCTCGCTTGAGTTGTGCGATATGCGTGAGTTCAATCCGATGGTGAGATTATGACCTAAGTTATTGAATTTCTTGGTGTAATCGACGCCAAAATGCCCAAACATGCTGGTGGCATCGGTCTTGCTGCGTGTGGTATCGACATAAAGATCGGAATACTCCGGAACCGAGTCGAGATAATAATATGTCTGACGCTGCGAACGTAACATCTTGTTGCCGTTGAAGTTATAGAAACCTCCCGCGTCGAACGCGATGTTGCTCGAGGTGTCAATCTCGTAGTCAATGCCCAGGAAGAAGTTGCCGCTCACACTACGGTTGTCGTCTCTCTGATAGGTGGTGTCGGCCCAAGTGTTTTCATAGTCACTGAGGCTGTCGTTGTAACGGCGTTGCAAAGCCCATTCATCGGTGGTGTTGTCGCGGTCGCTGAAACGACCTGCCGCAAACACGTTGATGCTCAAGCGGTCTTTCTTCCACATATAGCTCACCCATGGTGACACAAACGGCTGGTTGGAGCCGTTCACGCCGAAGCTCACAAACTGGTTGCTCTTGATGTGCGTCGATGTCACGATGTTGATGACGGCTTCTGCCGATGTGGAGTATTTCGCCGACGGGTTGGTGATGGTCTCAATCCTCGCGATAGCGTTTGCCGGCAAGGTCTGAAGATACGTCTTGAGGTTCTCTTCAGTCAGTTTCGACGGCTTGTCGTTGATCCAGATCTCGACACTCGACACGCCACGAAGCGTGATGTTGCCTTCCACATCTACTTCCACGCCTGGGGCGTTCTGCAAGGCGTCTTCTGTGGTGCCGGTCTGTATCGACGGGTCTTCGCTCACATTATAAATGAGTTTCTCGCCCTCCATGGCATAAAGCGGCTTCTCGGCCGTAACCACCACAGCATCAAGGGTGATGGCGCCTTCTTTGAGCCTCATGACACCCAAATCGGTGTTGTTTGTCACGTTGAAATCACGCATGAACGTCTCATATCCGATAGCCGACACACGCAAAAGATATGCTCCTTGCGGCACGTTGGTAAGCTCGAAGAGTCCGTTGAAATCGGTGACGCCGCCTTTCACAAAGGTGCTGTCGATGGAATCGAGCATAGCAAGGTTGACAAACGGCAACGGCTCACTCGTCTTGTCGTCGAGCAAGGTGCCGACCACCGTGAAGGTGTCGCCCTCACGCACTTTCTTTTTCTGTTTCACCTTGGGCTGTTGATTGTCCTGGTTCCACTGCCTGTCGCCACCCGGACGAAATCCTCCCGGAGGTCTTCCGCCTGGAGGTGGTCCGCCACCTGGAGGGAACTGCGCCATGCCGGCCAACGATGACAAAATCAAAGTCATCAAGACTAAAAACCTAATAAAAACTGCTCGTCTCATATATAAAATATTTAACTCGCAAAGATAAAAAGTTTTTTTCAAAATTTGAAAATAAAAATTAAAAATTTTTCGACAAAGAATTTTTGCCAATCCAAAAATAAATCGTAATTTTGCAGACCTTTTAGAAATTCAAATTTAAAATTAAATATCATGGAATTACCATTCGCAGAATCTTGGAAAATTAAGATGGTCGAACCCATCAAGAAAAGCACTCGCGAGCAGCGCGAAAAATGGCTTGAAGAGGCACACAACAACGTGTTCATGCTGAAGTCAGACTATGTGTATATCGATTTGCTTACCGACTCAGGCACAGGCGCTATGAGCGACCGCCAGTGGGCTGCGATGATGATGGGCGACGAGAGCTACGGCGGCGCTCGCAGCTTCTATCATATGAAAGACACCATCACCGAGCTTACCGGTTTTGAATATGTCATCCCTACACACCAGGGCCGCGCCGCCGAGAACGTGCTGTTCTCATACCTCGTGAAACCTGGTCAGATCATCCCGGGCAACGCCCATTTCGACACCACAAAAGGCCATATCGAGAGCCGTAAGGCATTCGCCATCGACGTCACAGTGCGCGAGGCTTATGACACCCAGCTCGAAGTGCCTTTCAAAGGTAACGTCGATCTCGAGAAACTCGAGAAGATCTTGAAGGAAAACAAAGGCAACGTGCCGTTCTTCGTCCTCACAGTGACCAACAACACCGTCGGCGGACAGCCTGTCTCAATGGAGAATATCCGCAAGACCTGCGAACTCTGCCATAAATACGGAGTGCCGGTCAACATCGACAGCGCACGTTTCATCGAGAACGCATATTTCATCAAGACACGTGAGAAAGGCTACGAGAACAAGACCCTCCGCGAGATCTGCAAGGAGATGTTCAGCTACGCCGACAGCATGACAATGTCAGCAAAGAAAGACGGTCTCGTCAACATGGGCGGTTTCATTGCAACAAACAAGAAAGACTGGTACGAAGGTGCCAAGTTGTTCTGCATCCCGTTCGAAGGCTTCCTCACATACGGCGGTATGAACGGCCGTGACATGGATGCTCTCGCAGTGGGTTTGAAAGAAAACATCGAGTTCGACATGGTCGAGACACGTATCAAACAGGTACATTACCTCGCCAAGAAACTCGACGAGTACGGCATCCCTTACCAGCGTCCTGCTGGCGGTCACGCCATCTTCGTCGATGCCGACAAGATTTTGACTGAGATTCCTAAGGAAGAGTTCCCTGCACAGACCCTCACATGTGAGCTTTACCTCGAAGCAGGTATCCGCGCTTGCGAGATTGGTTACATGCTCGCCGACCGCGACCCGGTCACACGCGAGAACCGCTTCGGTGGCAACGACTTCGTGCGCCTCTGCATCCCACGCCGTGTCTATACCAACAACCACATGGACGTTATCGCAGCAGCATTGAAGAATGTGTTCGACCGTCGCAACACCATCAAACACGGTGTCCGCATCACCTGGGAAGCCGAGCTGATGCGCCACTTCACTGTGCAACTCGAACGCATTAAATAATTTTTGAATAAAACGTGTAGAGACGCACGGTCGTGCGTCTCTGCATTTTTTACATGAATTACCTCTTCATCATATCATTAACCTTCAGCGTCTGCGTTGCCTCCACAGCCTTCAACCTCGATAAGAAAAGAGGCTGGTGGCGCAACATGATGCTTGTGTGCGCGTTGGCGGCAGGGCAGGGGCTGATGTACTGGCTTGGGTCTTTGCTTGGAGGCACCTTCATGGGCGTGTTTGCGGGCTTCCCTAAGGTGGTGGTTCTAATCCTCTGTTTCATGATAGCCTTCAGGATGATGATGGATACACTGAAAATCAAAAGCGGCAAGAACCTTTTCTTTATCGACAAGCTCGGACAGCTGTTTTTTCTCGCCATCGCTCTTGGCGTAAACGCTCTTATTGCCGGCCTTATGGCTGGTGAGATGTTCCTGCCATTGTTTGGCGGCATGACACCTCTTTTATTAATAGGACTAGCCCTCATCTGGGGTTTTATTGGCATCGGAACCAAATTCTCTCCATCTAAACTGTTGATCAACAGCCTGTTAAACATCGCAGCAGCCTTGTCAATCCTCGCCACCGGCATCGTTGCAATTATATAATTTTTTTTCTCCACGGCATTAAAATTTTTTTGTACCTTTGCATCCGCTTATGAGCTATAGCAATTTGTCATATAATTTCATATCTGTAAGTTTGAATACCTCTCGTCTATGGGGGGGGTAAATCATTGGTATTCAATAAGTTATAAATTTAGTATATTTTGTCATTCAAGCCATTAACTGTTTTGGTGGCTTGGTTTTGTTTTGTCAAAAAAAAGAATTTTAATAATAAAAAAACGTAATTTTTTAAACTTTTTAATTGTTATGAAAAAGCAAAATTTTTTGAAAGTCTTCATTCTTTCAGCGGCAATGGTGGCCGGTCTGCTATTGCCAACTTCAATGAGCGCTCAGAAGAGCGATGGATTTTTTAGAGGCGGAGAAACCGAAATTTATGAAAACAGAGAATCATTTGTTATTAATGGTAACGACAGTGAGGGTGGTTTGTCGAACTATGGTATTGGCGAGGCTGTTCCTGTAGGCTCAGGTCTTTTGGTTTTGTCTGCAGCCGCCGCAGCATATGCTTTCGCCCGCCGCAAGCGCTCACGTAAAGGCTTTGCTATGTTTATGGCATGCCTGATGATGCTTGGCTTCACCCAGTGCAAGAAAAAAGTTGTCGAGACAGCTAATCTCAACAACGCTCATACTGTAAATATCACTTTGGATGTTAGAGGAGGTGAAAAAGTGAACGTGGATCCATATTGGACAACTGATCCTACTTATGCTAAGGTTGATTATGAAGATGGGGATAAGGTTTATGTTGGATATAATGGATTATATGTCGGATCTTTGATATATAGTGGCGAAACGCAAAAATTCTCCGGATCAATATCTGTTACTCAGGTTGATGATGAGTATTTGCATTTTTATTTTCTTGGTGGACAAGGATTTGAGGATTATTTTGATAAATATATTGATGAAGATGAAGGCGATAATAAGTGGTCATATGTAAAAATATCAAATCAAACCGAGAGATATCCTGTTATCTCATATGCACACTCAAATAGATTTTATGATGGTGCAGGAGAATATACAGCAAAGCTTCAAAACAAGTGCTCAATTGTAAAATTTAATGTCGCAAAAACTGGTTCTGCTGCATCGTCATCTGTTACTATACATGGTGTGACTAATTTCATTAGAATTGATTTTACTGATCCAAGTAATGGAAACAATAATGGCTTCTCGTTTTTCAAAGGTGGTGATGGAGGATATATCACTATGAGCCATAGAGCAGCCCACACATCTGAACCTAATGCATATTGGGCTATAATGCTTCCAGATGATGAAGTGGAAGAAGGAAGTTTGGGTACTGTTTATACAAGTGACAATTATATTGGCTGTCGTCCTGAAATTCCTGCAATTTCGCAAAATCAATACTTGGATGACGGTATCACAATTACAATTGATACTGAAATACCTGTAAATGCATTTTCTGTTAGTCCTACCAAAAAAGTTATATTTTCACCAGGAAATCTTCAGTATAACCCATCACAGGACAAATGGCGTTTTGCTGAAAATGAGTGGGATTATATCGGTGCACAACAATCTGATCAAACCAACTATGGATGCACAGGTGGCAACGTGTCAGGAAGTGATAATTATAGAGTTGGCACTTTAACTGGTTATAATGGTTGGCTTGACTTATTTGGTTGGGGAACAGGTGATAAACCAACATGTATTGCACATTATTATGACAAACCAACGGGAAGTCAAAATGGTTATAATGGTGAATATGAATGGAATATAGACTGGGGTGAGAATGAAATATATGATGGAGATTCTCCGACCGATAAGACATGGTTTACTCTATCTGAACAAGAATGGGAGTATTTAATTAACGATGTCGCATTTTCAAATTCGCCAAGAGAAGACAAGTATGGAACAGCTACTGTCAACGGCGCTCCAGGATTAGTTCTATTGCCAGATTTGTTTGAACTTCCAGATGGTTGTTCATTCGCTCCTGGCATGGTTCACGATGATGATGATAATTATAACTGGCAAACATGGACTGTCGATGATGATAATATTTATGATGCAGCAGAATGGGCATTAATGAGTAATGCTGGAGCTGTGTTTTTGCCAGCGGCAGGTTCTCGTGTAATATCTAAGGATAGTCATGACATCACGGAAATAACATTCTTTCGTATTGGAATAGAAGGAGATTATTGGTCAACAACCGACAAGAGTGGTTGGGAAGATGATGACGAAGAAGTATGGATTTCTAATGCTGCAAACATGCATTTCACTGATGTGGTTGATGATTATGGTGATGGGGATATATCAGTAACAGGTAGTGGCTTTAAAATTGGCATGTCTGTCCGCCTTGTCCGCGACATCACCTCATCCGACAAATAATCTAAAAATCTTTTATAACTTTAAAAAAGCTCGGCTCAACACCGGGCTTTTTTTTGTTTTCAATGTTTTATACAATTGCGTTCTTTTCCTCACTTTTCGACATGATGGGACGTTTGGTCTCAACGCGTTTACATCTTCAGACTGGAGGGAGAGACACAAAAAATTTTCATCAAAAGGGCTACTGGTATGAAAATTATTTGTAATTTTGCAGCAAGAACCAAAGATTATTGAAATCTTTTGCGATTCCTGGTAGTTTTATTTTTTAAGACAAAAATCATGAATGAAACAAACAATCAATTCAATTTAGAATTGCAAAAACAAATTGATGGCACTTTGCCGAAAGGACATATTTATCAATTGGGGAAACCTGGAGCGATATTGAGAAGCACTGGATTTCCAGATATGCCAATAGAATTGGCTGCGAGCCATCTTGCGGATAAGGCCAAGACGGCACATCATCCATTCGACATTTCAGAGATGAAAAATTTGGTCAATGCCTTACAAACCCCTTTGGCCGTATTTTCATATGGTGACAAAACTAAGGCTCAAAATGCCATAGTTGAGCTAATTCATAACGGTAAAAATTTTGTAGTTGGAGTTCATTTTAATCAAAAACGGCATGGTATGATGGTCTCTGATATTAGAGGATTATATCCAAAGGATAATGCAGAATGGCTTAATTGGATTGTACAGGGTAAGGCTATGTATATCGACAAAACGAAAATCCAGATTCTGATAGACCAACAGCGAAGGACTCTCGCTGAGGTGGAATATCTGAATCTGGATTCCGCTGCAAAAATAATAAAAAATTTTATAAATCCATCACTTATACACCAAAAAATAATTCCTGAACAAAAATTTTAATCAAAACGTCGCCAAAATTATCCTTTTGGTCGAAAAACATAAATGTTTGTTGATGATTCAGAAAACTTTTGTAATTTTGCAATCCCAAATAAAACCCCCATTCCATGACGGATTTTCATTTCTGCCGGGATTTTTTTTACATTTCTTACATAATCTTGAATTTTATGTTAAAAATAACGGTTTGATGCAAAATTTTCTCAAAACAGACAACTTCTTTCAATTTTTAATCGTACCTTTGCATCGTAAAAGATTTGGTTTTGGGATTAAAAAGTAAAAGCTATGAAACGGAAAGACCCTATTGCAGAAGCGCGACGCTATGTGGAGAACGCTCGCACGACATTGAAAGAAAACGGTGAACTGAACCTCGAGATGAAACGTTACGAGGACGACAAATATGTCCGAGCCGCAGGTAGTTACCTCTGGCTTGGTGTGCTGATGGCACTCGATGCAGTGTTCCATGTCAGACAAGACCGCCGGAAACGCGTTGATATTGAACAATATAGAGAGGCTGTCGCTAAACGTGATAAAAAATTGCTGGGCTATGTCAACGATGGTTATGATGTTATGCATTTGTCTATGATGTATGACGGAGTGCAAGCAAAAGATGTAAGTGATGTGGGCTTCCGTCTGGCTAATACCATAATCGACCGTTGCGAGATGATGAGATCTTAAAATGTAAAATATTGAATATGAAAAGATTGTATATTTTTTTGTTGTTACTGATTGCTGCTGCCGCTCTGAACGCACAGCCTCAAGGTTATTACAACGGCACCGAGGGTAAGGTGGGCAATGCGCTGAAAACAGCCTTGCATAACATTATAAAAAACGACGACCATACCACGTACAGCGGCTTGTGGACAGCTTATCAGCAGACCGACAGGAAACCTAACGGGAAAGTGTGGGACATCTATTCAGATGTGCCTAATGGAACACCTCCTTACCAATACAATTTCATAACCGACCAATGTGGCAACTACAGCGGCGAAGGCTCTTGCTACAACCGCGAACACCTCTGGGCACAGTCGTGGACCCACGACGACGGAACACATAAAACCGACCTCGGGCATGTGTATCCTACCGACGGGTATGTCAACAACCGACGCGGAAACTTTGCCTTCGGCGAGGTGGGCAGCGCTACATGGACGTCGCGAAACGGCGGAAAACTTGGCACTTGCCGCACTCCTGGCTTCAACGGCACCGTGTTCGAGCCTATCGATGAATATAAAGGCGATATCGCACGAGCTTTGATGTACGTCAGCGTGCGCTACTATCAGGAAGACAACAACTGGGTGACTTCCGACATGACAAACAAATCGGTAATCAAAGACTGGGCAATGACCATGCTGCTGCGCTGGCACGAGGAAGACCCCGTGTCTGCCAAAGAAATCGACAGAAACAACGCGGTATATAGCATCCAAGGCAACCGTAACCCATTCGTCGATTATCCTGAATTTGCCGAAAGAATCTGGGATCCGCATTGGGGCATCGAAGAAAGCGAATATACGGTTCTTGTCAGCGTATGGCCCAATCCAGCTACCTCAACGGTCAATATAAAAGGAGAAAACCTCGATGCGATATATATGTACAATGCTGTCGGGCAACTTGTTCTCACTCTTGATGTTACCGACCCCGACGAGCAGTCGTCGATAGACGTGAGCGGCTTCACCAAAGGCATCTATTTCATGAACGTCATCTCACAAAACGGCGGCTCGACGTTTAAAAAAGTGGTTGTGCAATGATCTCAATACAAAATCTGAGCATACATTTCACGGGTCAGGACCTCTTCACCGACATCAACTTCATGATTCGGGAGAAGGATCGTATCGGTCTCGTTGGTAAAAACGGAGCCGGAAAAACCACGTTAATCCGAATAATTGCAGGCCTAGAGCAGCCATCGCACGGTAGCGTGGTGATGTCCGACGACGTCACTATAGGCTATCTGCCTCAGGAAAAGAATATCTATTCCGAGAAAACAGTCCTCGAAGAGACGATGACGGCATTTGAGGAGTATCATCAGATAGAGAATAAACTCGCCCAGCTTCAAGATGAGCTTTCGCAACGTGCTGATTATGAAAGCGATAGCTATCAGAAACTTTGCGAGAAGATGAGTGCTCTCAACGAGCGTTTGACACTCATCGGTGGCCATTCCATTGAAGGCGAGGCAGAACAGATTCTCGTTGGCCTTGGTTTTGACCACGAAGATATGGCACGTTCAATGAAAGAGTTCAGTAACGGCTGGCAGATGCGCGTGGAGCTGGCGAAAATATTGCTTCGTAAACCTCAGCTGTTGCTCCTCGACGAGCCGACCAACCACCTCGACATCGAGTCAATACAATGGCTCGAAGGCTATCTGAAGAGCTACTACGGCGCCATATTTATGGTGTCGCACGACCGTGCCTTCCTCGACCATATAACTATCAGGACAATAGAGATTTCGGGAGGTAAGATTTACGACTACAAATGTGCCTACACCGAGTTTGTAGAGCGTCGCGAAGAGCGTATCGACATGCAAAAGGCGGCATTTGACAACCAACAACGCGAGATAAAGGAGATTGAGGCTTTCATTGAGCGCTTCCGCTACAAAGCCACTAAGGCGAAACAGGTGCAGTCGCGAGTGAAACAGCTCGAGAAAATGGACATTGTCGAGATTGACGACCGCGACAAGTCGGTGATGCACTTTAAGTTTCCGCCAGCACCGCATTCCGGCAAGGTGACACTCGAACTACAACACGTGTCGAAGTCGTATGGTGAGAAAAACATACTCAACGACATCAATCTGTTGATTCCAAGAGGCGAGAAGATAGCTTTCGTGGGACGTAACGGCGAAGGAAAATCCACCTTGGCGAAGATTATCTGTGGCGTTCTCGACCATACTGGCGAGGTAAAACTCGGTCATGAGGTGAAAATAGGCTACTATGCTCAGAATCAACAGGATATGCTCGACCCTGAGAAGACGGTGTTCGAGACTTTGGACGATGTGGCTACCGGCGACATGCGAGTCAAGGTGAAATCGTTGCTCGGAGCCTTCCTGTTTAGTGGCGAGACCATCGACAAAAAGGTGAAAGTGTTGTCGGGAGGCGAGAAAGCACGTCTTTCGCTGGCGAAAATGCTGCTTTTCCCAACCAATCTGCTTGTCCTCGACGAGCCTACCAACCACCTCGACATGCTGTCGAAAGATATCCTCAAGTCGGCACTGCTGCAATTCGACGGTACCCTTATCGTGGTTTCCCACGATCGCGACTTCCTTCAGGGCTTGACCACCAAGGTCTATGAGTTCAAAAAGCCAAACATAAAAGAGTATATCGGCGATATCTACGATTTCCTTGAGGAAAAACGCCTCAAAGAACTCGATGACCTGAACAAGAAACAGAAGATTCAACAGCAACAAGCCCCGGTAGTTTCGCAAAATAAAATCGACTACGAGGCAAAGAAAATCGAAGAGCGCGAAAAACGCAAAGTCGAGAAAGAAATCAAAAAACTCGAAGAACAAATCGACGCCCTCGAAAAGGAACTCGCTGATCTTGATGAAGTTATGGCAAACCCATCAGCACATCCCAAAGTCAAAATCGATGATGATTTCTATTGGAATTACGGCAAAAAGAAAGAAGACTTGCAGTACCTAATCGACAAATGGGGAGAAATCGCGATGTGAAAAATTAAAAAAAACAATTCATTTATTGGAATCGTTATTTCTGCAAAAACAGAATCAGGAGATATTTTTTTCGGACCAAAAGACTTATTTAAAAATGAAGCCTAATGTACGCACTGAGTTTTGATATGATTGTTTCTAAATTAGAGGTTATCGCGTTGAAGATTGGTCTAATTTTACCGATATTATCAAGAATTATTAGCTTTGACCTTGTTCTCTATTGGAATGGCGTAAATTCCCAGTAAAATCTCAGTGAATCGTTTTTCAGCCTCGCTGCCGAGTTCCTCATAAAGCTTCGAGAAAATCTTGTCGCAATAGGCTTTGAAAATGTTTTCCTCTTCCTTGGTATAATATTTTTTAAACGTGGAACTTCCTGATAACCAATCGTTTGCGATATAATTATTGGGGTATAGCCTGTAGTTTTCGTAAATCCTCTTGTCGATGATGTCGGCTACAGCAGGCACAATCTCGTGCTTGTCGGCACCTTCAAACTGCTTCAAGTCGTCGTAAGTTATTGTGGGACAGATAGCTATGTTCATCGTGCCTTTTTTCTTCTTTAAGCCCGAAACAATGCTTTCCATGTCTTCCATTGGCTTTTTCACATACATTCCGTCGCGTTCTTTCAGGTAACTTTCGCGTGCTTTCATCATGGCACACGGCTCGTATTCATAAGAGGTGGCGATAGGTGTGATGTTCAATTCCGCAAGGTTTGAAACAAAGTCTGTCCTGTCGCCCGACATCGAAAACATGTTAATCAAACCATGGTCGGTCTTGTCGTTGCCGTCCTTAGTGCGGCCGTTGCGCTGTGCTATCCAAACCGATTTGTTTTCCCTGATTAGATACCTTATATAATCCGAAAGATGTTGCGAATTTTGTGCTAACTCCCTGACATTCTGCGACCTGAGTACCTTGAACATCTTGTTCGACTTGCTGAAAACCTCAATTGCCTTATTTAAAATAAGGTTGTCGCCAAAAGCAATGTTACACGTCTCAAGGCCGCTGTTGAGCATATACATCTGCAAAATGAAAGCATCAAGGGTGATGTCGCGATGGTTGCCTGTGAAGAGGTATGCTTTCTTTTTGTCAATAAGGTCAAATCCTTGAGTGTCAACGCCTTTCATGGTTGTGGAGACGATAAGTTTCACAAACCGTGTCATCATCACATGTTGAAATTCGTCGGTTGTCTTGATGCTTCTCAGAACTTCTTTGACTTCGTCATCCGATTTGCCGGGAAACACAAGTTTTGCCAATGAAAGCGACATTTCATCATTGATGAAGAATTCCATTGCGGCTGGAATTTCCTCATCGCGATACGACCTTATATCTTCGAATTGCTCTGGTATCATTTCAATTAATTATTCCACAATCAGAAATGGCATCAATGCTTGAACGCCATTAACTTTTGAGATGTTGTCAATGGTCTCAAGATATGTGTAATTCTTTCCTAATTTGCTCTTAATCAACGATTTGGCGTAAGGTTCCGGCAAATTGCCACTCATAAGCATATCCATCATTGATTTTTGCTTTGGATAACATTTGAGCGAATAATCAGTCAGATTTGCCTTGTCTGCCGCATATGCTATGGCTTTGTCGAGGCCTCCCATCTCATCCACTAGGCCGAGTTCCAACGCGTCGGCGCCCGTCCACACCCTGCCTTGTCCGATGGAATCGACGTAGCTCTGACGCAAGCCACGGGTGCGTGCCACCAACGATGTGAAGTCGTTATAAGTGTTGCCAACGTGTTTCTGCAACATCGCTTTCTGATATGGTGTCAAGGGCTGAGTGATGGCGCCGAAGTCGGCGTTTTCGTTGGTTTTCACCACGTCGAATGTCAAGCCTACTGTTTCGTTGAGGAACTTCTGTGCGTTAGGGAATGTTCCGAAAACGCCAATAGAACCTGTCAATGTCGTCGGGTCGGCGAAGATGCGGTCGCCCTCTGTCGAGATCCAGTAGCCACCAGATGCCGCATAGCTTCCCATCGAGATGATGAAAGGCTTCTCCGCTTTCGCCAGTTCCACTTCACGACGAATCACCTCCGATGCCAAAGCACTGCCACCAGGCGAATTCACACGCATCACTATGGCTTTCACCTTCTTGTTTTCGCGAGCCTCACGGATGGCCTTCGACAAGGTGATTGAGCCGATGGTGTTGTCGTTGCCTTCACCGTCGATAATCTGGCCATTGGCATAAATGATGGCTATCTTGTTTGCCTTCGCCTTAGGCTCCGGTCTTGCACTGGCATATTGTGTGTTGTTTAAGATATTGATTTTCTTAGACTTGTCGATATTAGCCAGCTCTTTTATTCTTGCAATAATCTCATCTCTGTAGGCGAGTCCGTCAACAAAGTTCTCTTTAAGAGCCACTTGGGCATCGAAAGTCAGGTTCAGATTATCTGCCAACTCGTTGATTCTCTCAGCTTTAATACCACGTGCCGCACTGATGTCGGTAACAACTTTATACCACATCGAGTTGAGGAGCTTGGTCATCTGCTCGCGGTTGGCATCGCTCATTTTGTCAAGGAAATATGGCTCTACAGCGCTTTTGAACTTGTTGTTCGGACCTCTGATAATCTGCATCTCTATGTCGAGCTTGTCCAAAAGATGTTTGTAAAACATTATCTGTGAAGCCATTCCGTGTATGTCGAGCATGCCGTCAGGGTTGATGTAAATCTCATCGCCAGCTGTGGCAAGATAATAGGCGTTTTGCGCCATCGACTCCGAATAAGTTATTACAAACTTTCCTGATTCTCTGAAACTTACAATATGATGCCTCAGCTCTTCGATGTTGGCTGTCGAGGTGCCCACCGATGACAATTCAAGGAAAATTCCGCTGATATTAGGGTCGTTTTTGGCATAATCAATGTTATCGATGATGTCATTCAAGCCTGCCATGTCTTTGGTGCCGTTGTTCATGCCCAACAACGATGCGGTGAAGTCTTCTTCGGTAGTCCTCTCCGGAATTTCGTAGCCGAGGTCCATATATAGAACCGTTTGTGGTTTCACTGTCACCGTATTATTGGTGCTTGAGCTGACCATCCATATCGTTATCAGCAGTAAAACAATAAGCATCAGTGCCGATCCCAGGCATGAAGCAAACATAAATTTGAAGAACTGTTTCATTGTTTAAAATTTTTTTCAAAGATACAATTTCTTTCATTATATTTGCATGTTGTAAGGCAAAAATTTTTTTCATGGCATCGGAATCGGTTTTCATTTTGTTAGGTTCGAATCTTGGCGACCGCGAACTTCTTGTAAATCAAGCTTGTAAGATGATAGAGGAGAGGTGCGGCGAGATTGTTGCCAAATCGCGTCTTTACGAATCTGAACCGTGGGGATTTAAGGCGGAACATTGGTTTTTGAACCAGGTGGTGGAAATCGCCACAGCGATGTCGCCCGATGAACTGATGCAAACACTTCTCGCGATAGAGGAGACGTTGGGGCGAGACCGCAGCACACCTCATGAAGGCTATGTGTCGCGTCCGATGGATTTGGATATTTTGTATTGGGGAGATGATCTTATCGTTGAAAATCAACATGTTATCGTCCCGCATCCTCGTCTGCACCAGCGTCGTTTCACATTGATTCCACTATGCGACATTGCGCCCGATTACGTCCATCCGATAAAGAAAAAAACAAACCGACAGCTCCTCGACGAATGTCAGGATTCTGGAATTGTAAAAATTAAAACGTTATGATATACAATTACGTGGCAATCGAAGGTACGATGGGCGCTGGCAAGACGACGCTCTCTAACTTTATAGCAAGAGATTTCAACGGGAAGCTTATTCTCGAGGAGTTCGAGCCAGACAAGAATCCGTTCCTTGCCAAGTTTTACGAGAACCCCGACAAATATGCCTTTCAGGTTGAGATGACGTTTCTCGCGTTGCGTTTCCAGCAGCTGAAGGATAAGCTCAGCAACCTCGACCTTTTCCACGATTTCATAATCTCCGATTATTATGTCGCCAAATCGCTCATCTTCTCGCGCGAGAACCTGCAGCCCGACGAATACGACCTGTTTTCGAGGTTTTTCAATATCATTTTCTCAAATATCCCGAAGCCTGAGCTGATGGTGTATCTTTATCTCGACGTCGAACATCTGCAATATAATATTCACAAGCGTGGCCGCGATTACGAACAGAAGATCGACGACTCGTATCTCGAGCATCTGCAGCAGGGTTATTTCGATTTCATCAAGCAGCAGACCGATATGCGTATCTTGATATTAGACACAAATAATGTTGATTTTGTAGCAAATAAGAAAGATTACGATAGGGTTATCGAGGCCATCAACCAGCCTTACGATATCGGAATTCACCGATTGGTATTATAAAAAAAAAGCCTCCGAACTCGGAGGCTTTTTTTAATTGTTGTCTTTTCAAGTCTTACTTGACGAACACCTGAGTTCTTCTAAGAGCGTTGAGAAGCTCGCTGAGTTCAGGATACTGAGCTTTCATCTGGTTCAAAGTAGCTGTAGGATTCTCTGAATTCTTGATTGTGTTAGCAATCTCAGCTTTGTTTGAGATGTTTGAGTTCTCGAGAGCTGCATAGAAACCGTCCCAGTCTGAACCCATACCTTCTGTTTCGAAGTCGATGCCTTCTTTCTTATCACCGAGTTTCTCCTGGAGGAATGCTGATGTAGCTTTTGCACGGTCTTCTGAGAGCTTCATATTCTGCTCTTCGTTGCCTTCTGGTGAAGCGTAACCGACTGTTCTGATGACTGAGATCTCTCTGCCAGCGTTAACGTCGTCGGTAACTTTCTTTGCCTCTTCGTCGTTAGCCTGTGTCTTAGCGACTTCAGCTTTACCGACTTTGAACTGGAGGTGAATGTCTTTGTCTTCCCAAACCACTGCGGCTGCTTCAACTTCTTCAACTTCTTCTTCCTCAGCTTCTACTGCAGCTGGCTGGTAGTTCTTCAAAGCCTCTTCAACTGCTTCGCGGATAGCGTCTTTACAAGCTTCGCAGTCAGGTGTTGCTGGCTCTACTTCAGGGCATTCAGGGCATTTCTTGGCGTCTCTGATACCGAACTTGTATGCCAAACCGAGGTTAGCATAGCTGAACCAGTCGGTGTGTTTGCCACGGCGGACGCAGTCCATACCTTCTGTATCGGTCTTTGTTGCAACGACGTCGATGTTAGCCTGGAAGTGCTTTGTGAAATTGAACACGAAGTTGATACCAACAGGGATCTGGAAGACAGCTCTTCTGCCGCCAAAGCCAGGGCCGTTATTGCTGTCTGAATAACCATTCTTAACGACGGTTCCATCATTAAATTCAATTTCTGATCTGTGCATCATCATACCATAACCAACGTGAGGAACGATGCCGAGAAGACGGTGAGGATTTAACTTGAAGAGTTGGAGAACATCATAACCTAAGTTGATGTTACCCTGGATGAGGTTCAATTTGTTAACTTTGAAGAAACCTTTGTTTTCACCTTTCAAATCAACATAACCGAGATTTGCATACAGGTAAATGGTGTTCTTGAAGTTGTAACCGAAGAACAAACCAGCGTCCCAAGATGTCTGATCCATCTTGAATGCTGTGTTGTCACCGAAGAATTGTGTTGCACCACCTTCAATACCAATGTACCAATGGTTGGTAGGTGTCTGCTCTTCTTGAGCGAAGAAAGTCATAGGGATAATCGCTAATGCTATGACTAACAATGATTTAATAGTAATTTTTTTCATGTTTAAAAAAATTTTATTTATAAAAAATACTTTCATGTTTCAAACATGCAAAAGTAGTAATTTTTTCAATTGGAAACGCGAATTAATAAAAAAATATCAAAAAAAATGTTTTGTGTTAAAAAACTGATAGTCAATCAGTTTATAATAATCCTTTCAAATCGCAGAATAGATGGTACATTAATATGCCTCCGCTTACCGACACATTCAGGGAGTGTTTTGTGCCTTCTTGAGGTATCTCCACTGCCTGTTCGCAATATGCAAGTGCTTCATCATCAACGCCTTCCACCTCGTTGCCGAAGATATATGCTGATTTCTCGGGGGCTGTAAAAGCATCTAGTTTGATGCTTTTTTCAACCTGTTCGACGGCAAAAATCCTGTATCCGTCCGATTTCAGCTGTTCGCAGGCTTCGGCAGTTGTCTCGAAGTACTTCCAATCTACGCTTTCGTCAGCACCCAAAGCCGTTTTGTGTATCTCGCGATGCGGTGGACGCGCCGTTATCCCGCAAAGGTAAATCGCCCCGATACGGAAAGCGTCGGCAGTCCTGAAAAACGATCCAACATTTTCCATAGAACGCACATTGTCAAGGACTATTACAACTGGTAGCTTTTTAACATTATGATAATCAGCGACATCCAAACGGTTTAACTCGGGCATTGTCAATTTACGCATAAATAAAAATTTTTGCAAAAATAGGAATTTTCATGGTCATTTCAAGAAAAAATTGTAATTTTGTAACTTAATTTTTGAGCATTATTTAACTTCTAATTGGTAAATGTTAACCGTTAATTGTTAACTGACCAACTGAATAACTGAACAACTCTTATGGCGAATCCTACTGATACCCCGTTGATGAAACAGTATTACGCTTTCAAGGCGAAATATCCTGAAGCGATGCTGCTTTTCCGTGTGGGCGATTTTTATGAGACTTATGGTGAAGATGCGATAAAATCGGCGGAAATATTGGGTATCGTGCTTACTCGACGCAACAACGGGGCGGCGGCAGGAGCCGAAATGGCAGGGTTCCCGCATCATGCCCTTGACACATATCTTCCGAAACTGGTACGCGCTGGACTGAAAGTCGCTGTGTGTGAACAACTTGAAGACCCTAAAGTGGCAAAAGGCATAGTTAAACGCGGCGTGGTGGAACTGGTCACACCAGGCGTCACTTATAACGATAACGTGCTGACACAGAAGGAGAATAACTTTCTGGCATCGGTGCATCTTGAGAAAAATGAGAGCGGAATAGCCTTCCTCGACGTATCGACAGGCGAGTTCTATCTTACTCAAGGCAACAACGAATATATCGACAAGCTTTTGCAGAGCTTCAACCCGTCGGAAGTGCTGTGCCAACGCAACAAACGTCGTGATTTTATTGAGACTTTCAGCGACAAGTACTTCTTGACCGTGTTCGACGATTGGGTGTTTACCGATGACTATGCCCATGACATACTGACACGCCATTTCAACACCACTTCGTTGAAAGGCTTCGGCGTAGATGACTTTTCAAAAGGCATAGTCGCAGCGGGTGCTGCAATACATTATCTCCATGAAACTCAACATGATAAGATAGATTACATCACCTCTCTTTCGCGTATCGACCAAGGGCAGTTTGTGTGGCTCGACAAGTTCACTATCCGTAATCTGGAGTTGCTGAACACACCAAATCCTAACGCTAAAACGCTGATTGATGTCATCGACAAGACGGTGTCGCCAATGGGGTCACGACTGCTAAGGCGTTGGATATCATTGCCTTTGAAAAACAAAGAGCAGATACAGGCGCGTTATGAGGTGGTCGATTATTTCTATAAAAACAGGGAGATAATTGCAAAATATCAGGATGCGATACGCCAAGTCGGTGATTTGGAACGACTTATCTCGAAGGTGTCGCTCGCTCGGGTAAACCCTCGCGAGCTACTGCAGGTGGCACATGCTCTCGAACAGATTGATATAATACGCAAACTTTGTGAAGATAGCGATAATGCTTCGGTAAAGGCATTTGCCGAACAGTTAAACCCTTGTGAATCAATAAGAAAACGCATAAAAACAGAGATCCGTCCCGATGCGCCTGCGATGACATCGAAGGGCAATTTCATTGCCGACGGAGTGAATGCGGAACTCGACGACCTGCGAAATCTCTCACGTTCCGGCAAAGATTACCTTATTAATATACAGCGCCGCGAGATGGAAGCGACAGGTATATCATCGCTGAAAGTCGGTTTCAACAATGTATTCGGCTATTATCTCGAGGTGACAAACACACACAAAGATAAGGTGCCGGCCGAGTGGATTCGCAAGCAGACACTGACTAATGCAGAACGTTACATCACCGAGGAGCTGAAAGAATACGAACAGAAGATTCTCGGCGCTGAGGAGAGGATACAAGTCATTGAAGATAAAGTTTATACAGAGCTTGTGGCTGCTACAGCTGAATTTGTGGCTCCGATACAGCTTGACGCATCTCTTGTGGCTAAGATCGACTGCCTCGTCAACTTCGGATATATAGCTTTGAACAATAACTACGTTATGCCGACGGTTGATGACTCGTATGTCATTGATATTAAAGAGGGTAGGCATCCTGTCATCGAGCAGATGATGCCGGTGGGCGAGGAGTATATCGCCAACGACGTGTATCTCGACAGGGAAAAACAGCAGATTATCATAATCACTGGCCCTAACATGTCGGGTAAATCGGCATTGTTGAGGCAGACGGCACTTATTGTGTTGTTGGCTCAGATAGGCTCGTTTGTGCCAGCTACTGAAGCGCGTATAGGTATGGTTGACAAGATTTTTACGCGCGTTGGTGCCAGCGACAACATATCGTCGGGTGAATCAACGTTTATGGTCGAGATGAACGAGACGGCATCGATTTTGAACAACGTCTCGAACCGAAGCTTGATTTTGTTGGATGAGATAGGCCGAGGCACAAGCACTTACGACGGCATCAGCATCGCATGGGCGATTACGGAGTATCTTCATGAACATCCGACGATGCGTGCCAAGGTGATGTTTGCCACACATTATCATGAGCTTAACGAGATGGAGGCGACGTTCAAGAGGATCAAAAACTACCACGTGACGGTGAAAGAAGTGGGCAACAAAGTGGTGTTTTTGAGAAAACTCAAGAGGGGAGGCAGCGCGCACAGCTTCGGTATCCATGTGGCGGCAATGGCTGGCATGCCTCGTAAAGTCATCGACAGGGCCGACGCTTTGCTCTCGATGCTCGAAAAATCGCATTCGCACGACAACCTCGACGAGGCGGTGAAAGAAAGCAAACAGATTGACAATATGCAATTGAGTTTTATTCAGCTCGATGACCCGCTGTTGTTGCAGATAAAAGACGATATCCTGAACATCAACATCGACACATTGACCCCAGTGGAGGCGCTGATGAAGCTCAATGAGATTAAGAAAATGTTGAAAAATTATTGATTATCAATATATTAAGTTTATAATAAAATTTTTTCAAAAAATCGTTGACGGTATTAAAAAAAGTTGTACTTTTGCACCGTCAAAAAAGCGGAAATAGCTCAGTTGGTAGAGCACGACCTTGCCAAGGTCGGGGTCGCGAGTTCGAGTCTCGTTTTCCGCTCGCGAAATTTGCGGAAATAGCTCAGTTGGTAGAGCACGACCTTGCCAAGGTCGGGGTCGCGAGTTCGAGTCTCGTTTTCCGCTCAAATAAATAAGTGCCTGAGTGGCGGAATCGGTAGACGCGCCGGACTTAAAATCCTGTGTCCATTGTGGACGTGCCGGTTCGACCCCGGCCTCAGGTACGAAGAAGAGATAAAGACTTAAGATGTTGACAATCAATGTTTTAAGTCTTTTTTGTTAAATCGGAAAACAGTGGTCTTATGAAGAAAAACTCTAATATTTTAATCGAAATCAAAAACTACGCGGTAATCACCGTGTGCCTCTTTGTCATAGCCCTCGGATGGACGGCATTCCTAATCCCTAACAACATGCTCGGCGGTGGCGTCAACGGTATCGCCACCATCGTGTATTGGGTGACAGGCATCTCGACAGGTTACACCATCTTTACCCTCAATGCAATACTTATTTTGTTCTCTTTCAAGATTTTAGGATGGAGATTCGGCGTCAAGACAATATATTGCATTGCGGTGATGGCGTTCTTCTTCTCACTGTTGCAGAACATCATCGGCGACGTGCCAGTGATATCAGATAAGTTCCTTGCAGCTATCATAGGCGGCGGCATCGGCGGCTTCGCCAACGGCATCATATTCCTCATGGGTGGCAGTACCGGCGGCGTTGATATCATCACCATGGTGGTCAACAAATACCGTAACATCTCGCTCGGACGCTTCACGCTGGCAATGAACCTCGTGATAATCGGAAGCTCGTTCTTCGTGTTCCAAGACTTGGAAGTCCTTCAACGCGTGGAACTTATCATCTACAGCTTGGTTGGTAACTTTGTGAGCAGCTACTGCATGGACCTCGCATTCACCGGCAGCAAACAATCGGTGCAGATGTTCATTTTCTCATCAAAACCAGAGGTTATAGCCGACCGTATCGGCAATGAGATTCACCGCGGTGTGACAGTCATCAACGGAACTGGTTGGTATTCCAAACAGAACAACGATATCTTGATGGTGGTGGTGCGCAAAACGCAGTGCCAGCCTGTTATCCGCATAGTGAAACAGGAAGACCCGCAAGCCTTCGTCTCCGTCAACACCGTGATGGGAGTCTATGGCAAGGGCTTCGAAGTAATGAAGAAATAGTTTTAACTGATGTCAAGGATTCCGTTACGGTTCATCGTGACGTGCAACACCTTGTATTCCATCTGATCTTCCCATTTGAACTGCATCACGAAATGCAGCATATATATACGGTCGGTGTTGATGTTCAACATCTGGTTGTTCTCGTCAAGATATTCGATATGCGTGACGGGGTTGTCCATTTTCTTTGAGATATAGCTGAGATGATAACGCGTGATGGCGTTGATGCCGCGGAAATCGTAAGTGTATTGGTTTTTCAACGTCTCGTTGTCAATCTCCACACGTTTTCTGTAAAGAATGATTCTCTCGTCGAGAAGCTTGTTGTAGGCCTCCAGCTTTGTCCGTGCACGCAGCTTCAAAACCTCTTCTGGCACCTTGTCATCGGTGATGAAGTCCATACCTTCCTTGAGAATTCCAACCTTGTTGTCCTTGATACTGATGACGGTCTTGTTGTCGTAATACTTGTCTTTCAGCTGGTAGGCGAACATCCAACGTGTGAGTTCCTTGATTCTGTCTTTCAAAATATAAAAGATGACGAGGATGAAGAAAATCAAGTTGGGGTAGTTGCCCAGATATTTCTGGAAGAGGGTGGTAACGAGCAGATAGACCATCATCGCTAGCCCTGCGGCAAGGCTGAACGAGATCTGTTTCACGGCCTGGCCGTCTTGTGTGGTGCTCGACTCGAGGAACAACACGCTCTCGATGTATTTCTTCAGCTGGCTGTGGCGCCATACAAGTCTGCGGTTGTTGATGTTGTCATCGAGCTTCACATGGCTGTAGTTTTTCTTAATCTTATAATCAGTCTCTTCTTTCAGAAGAGCCGTCAGTGCCTTGAGGTAATCGTCGGTGCCTTCTTGGTTTTGCAACGACTTTATGACTTTCACCGTCATTATTTCCACCTGATGGCTGATAAACTCGTCGGTAAACGCGAATCGTTTTAGTGCATCTTCATTGGTGGTGTCGATGATGTCGCGTATGTTACGATACGACTGCAGCACATATCTCAGATCGGCTATATAAGCCTTACAGCGGGCTTCCAGGCCGTCGTTGTTTGTGCGTTTGATAATCTCATTCGACTCATCGCGAATGGAGCTTTTGAAGATAGAGCCGAACATCTTCAGCTGGAAGTTGAACTCGTGGCTGTTGTTTATCGACCTTGTCACCTGTTGCAGCGGTGCGTTGGCGCCTTCCACCATCTGTTTCAGCGTGAAAGAAGGGGTGAGGAGGCGTATGTTCGACTTCATGTCGGTGTAGAAACGCTCTTTGCTGTACGTGTCTTTGTTGATATACAGTCCGTTAGGCAGGAAAATCCAGGAGTTAACGTCAAAATGCTCCACTTTGTCGTTGTCCCGCCCGCTGAATCCGACCTTGAATTCTATCGAGAACTGGTCGTGTATCTTTGTTTGGATTTCAATCATTTCTCAATAAAATTAGAAGAACAGACCTGGTGTGATTCCCATCCATTTGAGTACTGTTTCGCCCCAGAGGAGTATTATGACCCATGCGAACGTCATCATGGTGATGCCGTATTTGAAGGCGTCGGTCATGCTGTACATGTTGGTGTTATACAGCAATGCTGCGGGTTTGCTGTTGAACGGCAGCACATAGACGTGTTCGATAAGCATAGCCACTGGCAGGGCAAGGCTCATCAGCGGGAATCCGAAGCGTGCTTCCACGCCGAGTGCGATAGGTACGAACACCATGGTACGTATTGTCTTGCTCTGGAAAATGAGTCCTGAGTAGAGCATCAGGAAGGTGAGTATGACGTAAAGCACCCAGAATGGTGTCTCCGAGGTGATGCCGAGGCTGTCGAAGCCTGCGTTGACCATTGTGTTCGGGAGGTCGGTGGCGTTGAGGCCTGAACCGAGGGTGTAAGCACCTGCCGAGAAGAGCATGAGGTGCCACGGTATATCTACATCGTTCCATTTCACCACGCCGATGCCTGGCAATAATGCCAAGATGGCGCCGAGCAATGCCACGATGGTCTCGTCGATGTTATGGAAGGTGCCTTTGGTGATCCAGAGGACGAGCACGAGGACGAAGATGCCCACGGCCTTATATTCCTCGGCTTTCATCTTACCCATGGCGTCGAGTTCCTGCTTGAGGCGTTCCAGTCCGCCTTCAATCTGTGGTTTCTGTTCTTCTTTCTTCATCGGGAAGAAGACGTAGATGCCGAGCATGAGGCCGACGGCAAGGGTGATGACGCTCATAGGGCCGCACGCCACGAGCCAGTCGGAATAGCCGAAGTCGCAGCTGCCCGCGAAGCCCGCGATGAGCGAGATGGCGAGGAGGTGGGCGCCGCTGCCGGTATAGAAGGCGTTGGCACCGACGTTGACCTGAAACAGGTTCTGTATCACGAGGTTACGGCCGAAGTTGTTGCGGGTGCCGTTTGAAGCACCATATATTGCGCACACCGTCATGAAGATAGGCAGCATGATGGTGGCTTTGACGGTGGTGGCTGAGATGAATGCCGACAGCACCAGATTGATGATGAGGAAACTCCAGAGGACTCCCTTGGCGCTCTTGCCGAATTTTATCACGAAGGCGAGCGCGAGCCTTTTGGCAAACTGTGTCTTGACAAGCATGCTGGCAAGCACGAAAGAGAGAATGTTGAGCCACATGACAGGATGTCCGAGCTGTGCGAGGGCTTCCTTCTGTGTGGTGACGTTGCATATCACCGTGCCCAGGATGATGAGAAGCGAAGTGAGATAGTTGGGTATCGCCTCGGTCATCCATAATATAAGACCCGCCACGAATATTGCAAACATGGCGTAGTTGGAGCGCAGAAACGCCTCACCGCCGATGTCGTTATATCTTTTCAATGCCTTGGCTGTCAGCATATCTGGGTTCAGGTTGTCGATGAACCCTATCGGGACAAACCAATAAAGCAGGATGAAAGCCAGGATGGCGATAGGGCCGCCGAGGCGTGCCATCCATTGTTCGAAGGAGGATTTCTGCATCTTTGGCAGCTTTTCCACCTTATAATTATTCATGTCTAACGGGTCGAATGCCATAGGTTAAGTTAAATGTTGAGAGTTTAAAGTATAAAGATGTAGAGACGTTTCCCCAAACGCCTCTACATCGTGTTATTTGTTATTTCCAATTCTTATACGGATTCTTCATCAGCATTGAATTGAAGTATTTTGGGTCGCCGGTGACCTCTTCGCCAAGCCATGCCGGTTTGTCGAAAGGCTCGTTCTCATCGGTAAGCTCGACTTCAGCTACGGTGAGGCCGTCGTTGTCGCCATAGAACTCATCGACTTCCCAAGTGTGTTTTCCGTCGGTGTTTTTGACAAGATAACGTGTCTTGTCGATGACGCCTGGTTCGCAGATTTCAAGAAGCTGTTGCACTTCCTCGACAGGTATTTCTTTCTCCCATTCGAAGCGGGCGGCGCCTGATGCGTTGCCGATGCCTTTGATGGTGATGAAGCCCTTGTCGCCTTTCACTCTCACGCGGACGGTGCGCTCTGGCACGCTACTGAGATAACCTTGGGTGATACGTGTGGCTTTGAAAGCCTCAGCTTTGAAGTCACCCTTTACCAAAAATTTCTTTTCGATCTCCTGTGCCATAGCTCTTATTCGTTTGCGAGCGGTTTGTCGGACATGCCGATGACACGCTTGATAGCCTGTAAATAGTTGATATTCTCGACACCTTCGAGGCCACAGTCTTTGATGGTCTTCTTGATGTCCTCAATCTCTGTCGATTCAGAGTTGATGGTGACGATCTTGGCTCCATTGATGAGCACTTCGCCGAATTCGCAGATGGTGTCGTTGACAATGTATCCGAAGCGGCGTTTGTGGACGCGCACTGCAGCGAGGTCAGGGTTGGCCTTCACCATGGCGATGAACTCGTCGTAGGTGTAGGTGTCCTTGGTGAGCTTAGGCATCTCGACCATGAAAGCTGGGAACACTTCTTTCTCGAGGACTTCCTTGGCGATAGGGAACTCGCCCTTCATGAGAGGATTCCACTGCTCGAGGCCATCGACAGTCTGGACGTATGTCTTGATGTCCATCTTGCCGTCGCGGATCTTGGTGTTGTTGATATCGTTTTTACGTGAGATGATATATATCTCGTCGCTGAGACGCTCCCAAACCTTTTCTGGGACAGGCATTGAGAGGCGTGCCATGCGTTTGTGTGCTTCGCAGAAGCATTGTCCGAACGAACGGAACTCAAATCTCGGCTTTGACACTTCGCCGATTTTCATTTCTTCTTTTGCCATTTTTTTAAATATTATTGTTGTTGACGTCCTTTGTTCATCATTTCTTCAGCTGCCTGAATTTCTTGTTTAAAAATCCAGAAGGCTGAAGAAATTGATAAACAAAGTCATTATAATCTCTTCTTTGGTTGTTGTTTTGAAAAACAATCAACAACCAAAGAGATTAATTATTCCTGTGGAATATCTTCTCCTGTTTCAGGGTTAGCCTCACCTGGTGTCGGGTCAGCGAGTTTCCAGTCACCGCCGTCTGGTGTGCGGGCGTATGACTGAGGAGCCACGTTAGAGATGGTCTGTCCCCATTCGCCTGTTGAGCCTCTTGTGAACACATCTCTGTCGCTGCCGTCAGGCATGTGGAGGGCAATACGAACTGTCTTCTTTGCTGAAAGACCGCTGTTGAAGAAGAGGTTTTCCGGGTGTTCCGGATGGTCGGCTTGTACATCGGCGCTGTAAAGAAGGATATAGCTGTGAGCTGGAATGATAACGGTAGCGTCGGCAGTCCATTTGCTGTTTTCAGGATCATCGTTGCCGTCCTTTGTGATATACATTCCTTCAAGTGTGAGGTCGAGTTCTCCCTTGTTGTAGATCTCGATGAACTTGGTATCGCCGTTCAACTCGTTGAGTACGATGTTGGTGTAGTCAGGTGTTGGCGCTGGAGGAGGTGTGACACCGCCTTCGAGACCAAGGACGATATTCTCACCATTGACGTTGGCTGCACCTGGTGTTGCATCGGCATAGTACCAATCGGTGTCGGCGTTGCGGCTGTATGATGCCGGAGCCTGGTTGCCTGGGTAGCCATAAGCCTCACCGTTGAGTTCAATCTGGGTCAGGTTGAAGTCATCGACGCTGACACCTGCCGGGGTCTTAAGTTCGATGCGGACGTTCTTCTTTGCTGAGAGACCGCTATGGAACATATACAAAGTTGTGTCGATTTCCGGGTGGTCGTTGACGACATCTTCACTGTAAAGGAGGAGGTATGCACCTGGTTCGATAGTCACAGCGCTCTTACCTGTCCAGATGAGTTTCTCGGTATCTTTGTAGATGGTAACATCGGCCATCGGGACGGCTTCATTGCCATTGTTGAAGATTTCGATGAACTTGTCGTTGCCGTTCAACTCGTTGAGACGGAGCACGCTATAGTCAACTGGCACTGCGCCTACTGTGTAGCTCATAGCTGCTGATTTTGCTGCTGCATCAGCGTTGCTTGCTTCCACATAGAAGCTCACAGTGGTGTTGTCAGGCTGTGCAGGGATCACGGCATTGTAAGAAGTGCCGGCGCCATTCATGTTCAATGTAGTAGAATTGCCGTCGATGGTATAAACCAATGTTGCATCAAAGGCGTTGAAGCAGCTGATTGTTGCAGAAACGGTCACTAATGAGTTCGATGTCACTGCAGTAGGGCTGTAGCTGACGTTTGATATTGTGATGCCAGGGTACTGTTTGTCTTTCACGCATGAAGCCAGACCGAGGATAAGGGCTAAAGCCACGAACATTATCTTTTTCATAATAATTCAATTTTAAATGTTAAACAATCTGGTTTGTTAGAAAGCAATCTGGAAACGACCGAGGAGCATGTGGTAGTTGACACCTGCATCGCCGTCTTTTGCCACGACTTTGGTATAGTCTTTTGTTGGTGCGCCGTTAGCGTCGAGACCGACATAGAGCTTGCCTTTGCCGTTTGCATAGCGGTCGTTGTTGACATACTGATAGTTCAAGGCGATCTTCACATTCTTTCCGATGTAGAAGTTGAGACCTGCGCCGTAAAGCTCTGCTGAACCGCCGTAGATGGCGTCAGCGCCGCGGTCTTTATAGTCGTTCATGTCGATGAATTCATACTTGGCAACGAATTCGATGTCGCCCCAGCTCTTGCCGTTACGTTGACGGTTGAACTTGGCACCACCTGAGTCGTAAGTCTGTTTTCCGCCGAGGAGGAGATAACCGCCTTCAACGTACCAACCTGAGAAGCTATAAGGCTTGTCGATGCCTGTCTCTTTCTTCATGTAGGTCTTGTCGCCCATCCATGCGCTTTCGATGCGGAGGCCATTGTAGTGACCTGCAAGTTCCACAGTGTAGATGAGGTTGTGGTCGGTATTCTTGATATCATCGGTGTCGATATATTTCTTGCGGCTGATGTTGGTAGCGTTGCGGCAGCTGAAGCGTGTGCCTGCATATGCTCCCATCTCGTCAGATGTCTTAGGTGTGTCGAACATCATAGCGCCACCGATGTGGATACCGTAGTCGGCTTCGTTGATAGGACGGAGAACGATTTTTCCGACGTATGACACGCCTTCGTTCATGCCGTAGTTCTTGTTGTTGTCCTCGACATATGTACGTGTCTCTTGGCCTTCAATCTCCTGGAACAGGATGCTGGCGCCGACGAACACATATTTATGGGCATATTTACCGAAGATACCGAGATGACGGCTTGGTGCGAATGCGCTGACCACCATCGGGCGCTCCATGAATTCGAGGTAACGTGACGATGTGTTACGTGACAATGAGAAGTCAGGTTTCATGCTACCGACTGTGAACTGGAAATTTTTCAGGCCTGTGTAGCGGACGACAGCGTCTTTCAGTTCGAATGAGCCGTTGGCAAGTTCCATATCGACTTCACCGTACCATGATGGGGTGATCTGAGCCTTCACAGCGAAACGTGCGCGGCGGATGCTGGCACCGTCACCGATCTTGTCGGCCCATTCCTGCTGGCCCCAGTAGTTGCCGAAATCGACCTGTACTCTGGAGTCAAACCAGAATTTGTAATCTTTGTTTTTGGATTCGAAAACGAGGATGCCGTCACGGTCGGAGGCAAACACGTCTTTTACATCCACTTTGTTGCCATACTGGTCAACAGCCTTTTCTTTCTTGGCTTGATCAGTTTGAGCGAAGGCGATTGCTCCTATGAACAATGCCACCATCAATAAAGATACTTTTTTCATAGTTTTTATAATTAAGTTAATAATAGGTTTATTTAGTGTTTAATCCGAGAGCTTTTTTGATGTTTTTCGGAAGAGCGTCTTTGTGAACGATGCAGTTCAAGGTTTTGTAACGCACGAAAGCTTCTGAGGCATACCAAACTCCGTTGTAGTTGCCTGCGTCGCCCCATGAGTTCTTTACCATGAAATAGACGTTTCCGATCTGGTCTTTAGCCTTGCCGTAAATCACCATGCCGTGGTCGTCTGTCGTCTCAAAGTTGTTGTAGGCGTCGAGGCGTTCCTGGTCGTTGACCCAGCGTTGTGGTGTAGGTTTGCTCATGGCTTCTTTCTGGCGGTCGGCAGCGCTGAGACCGTTCCAATGTGCGAAGTCAGTGCCCGACTTGTCGGCAGCGTTGTTCTTGAGGTCAGGGAGCACGCAGATACCTGCCATCTTGCCGCGGAGCCAGCCTTTTTCACTGACGTCGGCACCCCAAGCGATAGGATAACCGTTGTCGATAGCGTAGTTCAACACCTCCATGAACTCGTCGATTGGGAGGTTGTATGCGGTGCCCCAGCGCCAGTTGTCCTGAACCTCGATGATGAATGGCTCATACCATGGCTGGTGTGCGAATGATGCGATATTGACGTAGTCGTCCATATTGAGACCTGTCGATTTTGCAAACTCCATTGGGGTGTATTCTTTGCCTTCATAGGTGAACTTCTCAGGGCATTTGCCGATATATGCATCGAGGATGCCGCTGAGGGCGTTCTTCCAGAGTGGGGTGTGGTGCTCGTCAGTGCCGAGCTGGAGAGTCTTGCATTTTTTTGCAACAGCCTCTACGAACGGGTCGCAAACTGTCGAAAACTCTGAGAAGTCAGAGAGGCTATCGCCGTGCATCTGGCCAGCGCTCATCTCTGAATCAGGGACGAGACCATAGTGACGGATGGCGTAAATGACATCGCCGAAAGCGCCACCTTGTGCAAATGAGACGTCGCCATGAGTGCGGACTGCCTTCTCAGCACGGTCTTCATAAGTCTTGCGGACTATGTACATTTCTGAAAAATCGTATTCAGGCTTGCCCATACGGAGCAACTCTGCCTCGAAGAAACCGAGTGTCGAATAGCACCAGCATGTGCCGGCTCTGTTTTGGTCTTTCACTGAAGTGATAGGCAACTCTTTGATGATTTCAAATTTGTAGCCTTCTTCCTCTTCTTTCTCAGGTGCTTCTTGAGCAAATGTTGGCACGCTAATCAACATAGCGGCTGCCATTAAAAAATGTTTAAATTTCATTGATTTATAATTTTAATTTGTTAATAATTTCTTGACGGTTAGAAGAGTTTTTCTTTCATTTCATCGCTGAAAGCCTCTTTGTTGACTGTGAAGAACACGGTGTGGAGGCGCACAAACTGTTCAGAGCAGTACCAGTATCCGTCGTAAGGACCTGTCTCGCCCCATGAGTTTTTCACCTTATAATATTTGGTTCCGTTTTGGTCGTGTGCGAGGCCAACGATGAGCATGCTGTGGTCGTCGCCTGTGCTCCAGTCGTTGTATGCTATCTGGTGCATCTCTTCGGTGACTTCCTTTTCTGGCATCACATATTCGAATGAGTATTGTTTCTCAAGTACCTCGGCGTCGGTCATCTTTTTGAATGCCTTAGGGTTGCTTTCGCGAATCTTGTTGACGTCGTTTTCAGGGACGATGGCTATGCCAGCCTTGCGTGAAAAGCCTTTGTCGCTCACATCCTGTGCCCAGCCTACTGTGTAGCCGTTGTTCAAGGCGTTGTCGAGTTCAGCCATCATCTCGTCGAATCCCATGTTGTAAGTCATGGTGTTGGTCCAATTGTCAGGAATCTGAAGCAGGAAAGGTTTGTACATCTCCTGGTCCATAAATGACGCAAACTGCACATAGTCGTTGATGTCGAGTTTGTATTTCTTTGCAAACGACTCCGGGAAATAGCGCATCCCGTTGTAGTCGAATTTATTTGGCACTTCGCCGAGATAAGCGTCGAGAAGAGACTCCACCACTTGCGGATAAACCTCATAAAGGATGCGTCCGCTGCTCTTTTTAATAACGAGTTTGGCATAGCCATCGATGGCGTTTTGCAGCTCGCCGTGATTATGTCTGTCGAAGCCTGGCATGAAGCCCGGATAGGCCTCGTTGGTAATCATACCGTTTTCATTCAAGGCATAAAGCACGTCGAAAACCTCGCCGCCACAGCTTAAATTGGTGGCACCATGCAATTTGATGAAACGGTCGAATTTCTTGGCATAAGCCCAACGGACAAAATACATCTCAGAGAGGTTCAGCGTCTCGTTGTATTTTCTGAGAATCTCCGCCTCTACGAAACCAGTTCCTGCAAAACACCAACAGGTGCCAGATGAAGCCTGGTTTTGGACGATAGTGTGAGGCACCTCAACGTCATCAGTGATCTGATAGACTGCTTTTTCATTTTTCTGCGCCTGCATCGGAATGCTAAATATAGCCATAACAGCAAGCAAAACAATACATTTTAACGTTTTCATATTTACAATTTATTGAATTTAGAACCAAATTTAGATGTAATTCAACCTACAAAGATATAGTTTTTTTTTCGTTGCTCCGACATAATTTTTAATAAAAAAACAAATTTTTGTCAAATTAGTAAATTATTTTACTATTTTTGCAAATTCAAAAATCTACGCTTATGAGTTTTGTACCTACAAAATATCAGATAAAATGTGTTGCTGACGGTCGTGTTTGTGACGACAGTGGTTGGATGCTCGACTTCCCGAACAGCGAGAAACCAAGTCTTATCCGTGCGATTTACGATAAGAAACAGCTTGAGGTGAAAGAGGAGAACGAGGGTTTGTACCGCTTTGCCGACTGGCTTCCAATAAAAAACTTGTTAAAAGGCGCTTCGTGTCCGGTGACTTACAAGAGTGAAAAACTTGCTAAGAAGCTGGGACTCAATAATTTATATATCACTTTCAACGGATATTATCCCGAGATTGGCGCACGTATGCGCACATGCTCCTTCAAGGAGACCGAGGCTTATTCGGTGTGTGCGCGTCTTGGCGCAAAAGAACGCGAGCAGGTGATGGTGGTGTCGTCGGCTGGCAACACGGCACGTGCTTTCGCTCAGGTGTGCTCCGACAACAATATCAAGCTTTTGCTGACTGTTCCGGAGGACAACATCGACGCGCTGTGGTTTGAGAAACCGCTGAATCCTTGTGTCAAACTGCTTTGCACTGAGAGTGGCAGCGATTATTTCGACGCTATTAATTTAGGTAATATCGTTTGTGAGATGGACGGCTTCTTCGCCGAGGGAGGCGCCAAGAACATTGCGCGCCGCGACGGCATGAGCACCACTATGATGTCGGCGGTGACGTTCATAGGACGTATTCCGGACTATTATTTCCAGGCTGTGGGAAGCGGAACAGGCGCCATTGCCGCATGGGAAGCTAACTTGCGCTTCATCGAGGACGGTCGTTTCGGTACCAACAAAGCTAAGATTTATGTGTCGCAAAACAAGCCGTTTACCCCTATGTATGACGCTTGGAAGGCACATTCGAGAGCTATGCTGCCATATGACGCCGAGCAAGCCCGTAAGGACGCCGGCGAAATCGTGGCAAAGGTGCTGTCGAACAGAAAACCGCCGTATTCATTGGCGGGAGGCTTGTACGATGCCATGATGGACACCGATGGCGACTTCTTCGCGGTGACAAACGCCGAGGCACAGAAAGCCTGCGACATGTTTGAGGAACTCGAAGGCATCGACATATACCATGCTGCAGGTGTTGCGACAGCATCGCTCATGCAAGCTGTTGAAAACAAACAGGTTAAAGCCGATGACGTGATAATGCTCAACATCACTGGCGGCGGCGAGAAACTGTTCAAACAGCACAACGATGTCTGGTACCTTAAGCCAGATAAGGTGTTCGGAGTGAACGCGACAAAAGAGGAAATCAAGGAATATGTGAAAAACACATTGATTTTTTGATAACAGATAATAGATAACAGATAATAGAGAAGGGGCTTCCGAATCATCGGGAACCCCTCTCTTCTTTTATCTATTATCCTTTATCTTATTTCTCGATAAAAGCCAAGATGTCGCCTTTTTTCACATTTTTGCCTTGTTCGGCGATGACTTCGACGAGCTTGCCGCTCCAGTTGGTCTTCACTTCCTGAGGTGCGTAAGGTGTCTGGATGTAGCAGAAGGTGTCGCCTTCGTTGTACTTGGTGCCTGTGGCTGGTGCCATCGACTTGTCGTAGGCGTCGAGTTCCCAGATGACTTGGCCGCTTGCTGGCGCTGTGACAGTCTCGGCATTCGGATGACGCATCTTGCGGAGGTCGTCGAGGCTAACTTTGTTGCCGCCTTGTTCGGCTTTGGCCTTCATCTTTGCCTCAAGTTCCTGGTTGAAACGGCGTTTTGCCTCGCCCGACTTGTATTCACGATACTGTTTCTCGTGCATTGCAAACTCGAACAGCTCTTCGTCGTCCTGACCGCGGTCCCAGCCTTCTTTCTTCATCTCTTCGATGAAATGTGGCAGTGCGTCAGGGTAGTTGTCCTGAGGGTTGCCAGTGAAGAACTCGAAGCCTTTCTTCTTGGCGAGTTCCACGATCTCTGGTGCCAAAGTGCCTGGCAATTTGCCGGCTTTACCAAGAATCATGTCCCATGCTGCAGGGTCGATTGATGTCTCGTAACGAGGCTCGCCTTTGCTGAGTGCGAAGAGGTTCATCAAAGCGATGTTCTTGGTGTATTGGCTGAACGGCGTCACTAATGGCGGGTTGCCGAGTTTAGGCCAGATATCCTGCACTTCCTGGAACAATTCCACGAGCATCTCGTCTTCCGAAAGCTCCGGCAATCCCTGGTTTTTGCGATTCATGTTGATGGCGGCGTGCACTGGCTTGAGGTCGGCCATGAGTGATCCCATCATACCTCCTGGGAGTCCGCAGCCAAGCAACAACGAGTTGATGTAACGGTTGCGCGGGTCAATCCAGTAGCCAAGGAAGTCATCAATGAAGCTCTGTGTCATGCTGCGGGCAGCCATGTATGTCTTCATGTCGATGTCTTTCACCAAGAAACCTGCGTCTTTCAGCATCGCCTGCACGCTGATTACATCAGGATGAACGGTGCCCCATGAGAGCGGCTCCATAGCCACGTCGATGTAGTCGCAGCCAGCCTGGCAGACTTCGAGGACAGATGCCATCGAGAGGCCTGGAGTGGTATGGCCGTGATACTGCACCTTGATTTCCGGGTGCTGTGTCTTGATATGGTTCACAATCTTGCCCAAGGAGACTGGACGACCGACGCCTGCCATGTCTTTCAAGGCGATTTCCTTTGCGCCGGCGGCTATGAGTTCGTCGGCCATCTTGCAGTAATACTCAGCGGTATGCACTTGCGAATATGTGATACTCATGGCGGCTTGCGAAATCATACCTGCTTCGTTGGCCCACTGAATCGACGGGATGATGTTGCGCACGTCGTTCAAGCCGCAGAAGATACGTGTGATATCGACACCTTGTGCTTTCTTCACCTTGTACATCAGCTGGCGCACGTCGGCTGGTACCGGGTTCATTCTCAATGCGTTGAGGGCGCGGTCGAGCATATGGCACTCTATGCCTCCCTTGTGCAAAGCTGCTGTGAAGGCACGTACAGACGGGTTCGGGTTCTCGCCATAAAGCAAGTTGACTTGTTCGGCGGCGCCACCGTTGGTCTCGACACGGTCGAAACATTTCATGTCGATGATGAGCGGCGCAATCTTTTCCAACTGGTCCTTGCGAGGCACATATTTGCCTGAGCTTTGCCACATGTCGCGATAGACAAGACTGAATTTAACTTCCTTTTTCATTTTCGTTTTCTTTTATATTTTTAATTTTTTTTCGACTCTTTTAAATGGGACGCAAAGTTAGTAAAAATTTTTATTATTTTTGCAAAAAATAAAATTAAAAATGAAGCAATTGATAAAAGTCAAGAGTGACGCTTATTTTGATGAGGTTGTGGCCATCAGGAGACAGCTTCATCAGCACCCTGAATTGAGTTTTTGCGAGAAAGAGACCGCTGAACTCATAAAACGCGTTCTTGCTTCAAAAAATATTGAGTATCAATCAGATGTGGCTGGATATGGTGTCGTGGCGACGATAAAAGGTAATTGTCAATTATCAACTGTCAATTATCAATTAGCCTTGCGTGCCGACATGGACGCCCTTCCAATTCAAGAAGCCTCCGACCTCCCGTTCCGCTCTGTCAACGAGGGCGTGATGCATGCCTGCGGCCACGATGCGCATACCGCCATGCTGCTTGGTGTTGCAATGATTCTCAATGATTTAAAAGACCAATTTTCGGGAACGGTGAAGCTGATATTCCAGTCTGGAGAAGAAAAATTGCCTGGCGGAGCGTCGCTGATGATAAAAGAAGGTGTCCTCAAAGATGTCGATGTGATTATCGCGCAGCACGTCTATCCTGATTTGCCTTGCGGCGAGGTGGGTTTTCATGCCGGACCATACATGGCATCGTCGGATGAAGTGAATATCACAGTTAAAGGCAGGGGAGGACATGCCGCGAAACCAGCAGAACGTGACAACGCCTTGCTTGCCGCAGCAAAAATCGTATCGAAATTGTCAGAATTATATCCTGAAAAAGGTGGTGACATGGTGTTGGCGTTCGGCAGTTTCGTCGCAGATGGCACTTACAACGTCATTCCTTCCGAAGTGAAGCTGAAAGGTACGATGCGCACTTTCGATGAAGAAAAGCGTAAAGCATTGAAAGACAGTATTTTAAACGTGTCGAAAGAAGTCGCTTCAGAATACGGTTGTGAGGCTGAAGTTTTCATCGAGCAAGGTTATCCTTCGTTGAAAAATGACGTTAAACTGACTGAAAAATGTGCCGCTTTCGCGAAAGAATATCTTGGCGATTCAAAAGTGAAAAATTTGCCACAATTGATGACTGCCGAGGACTTTGCATGGTATTCGCAAAAAGTGCCGGCATGTTTCTATCGTCTGGGAACTGCAAACCCTTCGAAAGGCATTGATTACAAGCAACATACAGCCAATTTTAATATCGATGAAGAATCGATGAAAATTGGTATTGAAACAATGGTCTGGATAACGCAGGCGTTATCCCAACAGGATAAGAAATAACCCGTAGGGATAAGGCCTGCCTTATCCTAAAAAAGAATAAAATATGAAATTATTATTAATTATGAAGATTTTGTTTGTTTACGCTATTCCTGAGGAAAAAATCGAGATCAACATTCCAAATGTGGAAGTGATTTATGTCGAGACAGGCATGGGCAAGGTGAATGCTGCCATGAAGACGATGCGCGCCATCTGCGAGTATCATCCCGACATGGTGATAAATTTCGGCTCGGCTGGCACGCTGAACCACAACGTTGGCGATATCATCGTTTGTAACAAATTCATTGACAGGGATTTGCGTAAGGTGACGCTCGATGGCGTGGTGTCGGAAATTGAATTTGAAAAATTTGAAAAATTTTCAAATTCGACTTGGGGTGTTTGTAACACTGGCGACTCCTTCATCACATCGGGTGCCGAAATCGAAGGCGATGTCATTGACATGGAATCATACGCTATAGCTGATGTTTGCCGTGAGATGGGGGTGCCGTTCTTTGCAGTGAAATACGTCACCGACGTGGTGGGACAGAATTCAAGTGAGGAATGGTTTGCCAAGCTCGCTGACGCAAGGCTTGGTTTAACTGCGTTTTTTAATGAAAACGTCATTAAATAATGGACCTCAAGTGGCTGCCGATAACGAAGAAGGAGTCCGACCTGCGTGGGTGGGACGAACTCGACATCGTGCTCATCAGCGGTGACGCCTACGTCGATCACCCCTCGTTTGGGGCGGCGGTGATAGGGCGGACGCTAGAGCGCGAGGGCTATAGGGTGGCCATAATACCACAGCCCAATTGGCGCGACGACCTTCGCGACTTCAAGAAATTCGGTAAGCCGAGGCTCTTCTTCGGAGTGTCGGCAGGTTGCATGGACTCGATGGTGAACCACTACACCGCCAACAAACGTTTGCGCTCCAACGATGCCTACACACCAGGCGGCGAGGCGGGATTCCGCCCCGATTACGCCACGACGGTGTATTCAACAATCCTGAAACAGCTCTATCCCGACGTGCCAATCGTTATCGGAGGCATAGAATCATCGTTGAGACGAGTAACGCATTACGACTATTGGTCTGACTCGCTCAAACCGAGCATACTCGTTGACTCTCAAGCAGATATGGGCGTTTATGGCATGGGCGAGCTGGCAAATATCGAGATAGCAAAAGCACTTTCCGAAGGCAAAAAGATAGACGAGATTACCAATATCCCGCAGACGTTTTTCCTGAAAAAGAAATCGCAACCTGTTGATTCTGAATGGCAAGATATAAGACTCGTTTCACACGAAGTCTGTCTGAAAGACAAACGTCTCTATGCCTCGAATTTCAAACATATCGAGGAGGAATCGAACAAGAAACATGCGGCTCGGCTTGTGCAAGATGTTGGAAATCAGACACTTTACATCAATCCGCCGTATCCTACTTACACCACCGAGCAAATTGACGCCGCATTCGACCTGCCTTACACACGCATGCCACACCCGAAATATGCCAAACGAGGCCCTATTCCGGCTTACGAGATGATACGTCATTCAGTGAACATCCACAGAGGCTGCTTTGGTGGCTGTGCTTTCTGCACCATTTCGGCGCATCAAGGCAAATTTGTGGCGTCGAGGAGCAAGGAGTCCATCTTGAAAGAGGTCGAGAAAGTGACGCAGATGCCTGATTTTAAAGGCTATATCAGCGACTTGGGCGGTCCATCGGCGAACATGTACCGAATGCACGGAAAAGACGAGTCGCTGTGCGAGAAATGCGCTCGCCCGACATGCATCCAGCCTAATATCTGCAAAAACCTGAACACCGACCATCATCCGCTTATCGAGCTGTACAAGGAAGTCGATAAGATGCCTAATATAAAAAAGGTGACCATAGGCTCGGGTATCCGCTATGACCTGTTTCTTACCAACGACGACCCCGACGGCCGCCTTGGCTACGACGAATATTTCGAGCTGCTGATGCGCCGTCATGTGAGTGGACGCTTGAAGGTGGCGCCCGAACAGGTGAGCGACAACGTGCTGCGACTCATGCGCAAACCGCCGTTCTCGCTGTTCAACAAACTGAAAAAACGCTTCGACCAGGTGAACGACAAATATCACCTCAACCAGCAGTTGATACCTTATTTTATATCGAGCCACCCGGCGTGCACTTTGATGGATATGGCTGAACTTGCAGTGAAAACCAAGGACTTGGGCTATCATCTGGAGCAGGTCCAGGATTTTACGCCCACGCCGATGACGCTCGCGACCGAGATATATTATTCGGGCTATGACCCATACACCTTGAAACCCGTTTTTGTGGCGAAAAACAAGGAAGAGAAGCTCGCACAGCAAAGATTTTTCTTCTGGTACAAGCCCGAAAACCGCCAGTGGGTGAAGCAGACATTAAGGAAAATGGGCAAAGCCGACTGGATTACACGTCTCTACGGCCGCAACTAAATCCACCCTTTGATTTTGTAGTAAAACAAGGCGAAATACTCGCGGAATGTGTCGATTTCGAGCTTCATATAATTCCAAAAAGTATAGCGCATATTGGTGCTTTCGATACTTGGAATCTCTTCGCGGCCTTTGAGTCTCTGTTTCTTCAACGAAAGATTGAAATCGACGGTGCCTTCGTATGCTGCCATGCCTCTAACTTGTTGAAAACCAGCCTTGTTGAAACATTTTATAGTCCTTTTCAGATGCTCTGGCGAGGTCACGACGATAAGTCTTGTAGTTAACAATTCAGGACAATTTTCGGCTAAACCCAAGACCTGTGAGCGGGTGTTGGTGCCAATGGTATCGTGAATTATAGTCGTAACTCCTTGACTTATAAGGTATTTGTCCATCTCAACGTGGCATGTCGAATCATAAGGCAGTGCTATCGTTACGGGGCAGTCGTAAGTTGTCGCTAATCCTGCGGTACAATACAGTCGCATGAGGTTGCTAGCCGACGGCATCCCAGCACCACCCATCATTATAACATGCTGAGGCTTAAAAACATACGTGGTATCTTTATTCGGGTCATGACCCAAACTGTGATGCATGTAAAACGGTGCTGGCGTAACCGCCAATATCAGGAGAAGGGCGAAAATGACACCCAAAACCACAAAAAACCGATTCAAAATCTTCTTAATCATCATTGCAAAAATACAAAAATATATAATTCGAGACATTTTTTTAACATTAATTACCATTAATTGGACGTTAATTATCATAAATTTTTAAAATAAATCGAAAAATAATTAATGAAAAATTATATGGATAATTAACGGTAATTAATGTTTTATTTTGAGAAAATTTGTATTTTTGTGGAATGGAATTGTCGCGCGACGCTATATTAAAAAAGGTGTTGCATTTTTGTTCTTATCAGGACAGGTGCACGCAGGAGGTGAGAACCAAACTCGCCACGTTCGACATTTCTGATTTCGACAAGAAAAAGATAATGCAAGTCCTTGTGGATGAAGGCTTTATCGACGATGAACGTTATGCCTCCACGTTTGTTAGGAGCAAGATTCATCTGAAAAAATGGGGCGTGAACAAGATAAAAATGGCGTTGAAAATGAAAGGAATTTCTGATGATATAATACAAAATGCCCTTTCGGAAATCGACCCTGAAATTTATCGCGAAGAGCTGATTAAAGTGTTGAAAACCAAGAAGATAAATGAGACAGACCTATACAAACGCAAGGCGAAACTTGCCCAATATGCCATGCAGAAAGGGTATGAGCCTGGTTTAGTTTGGGAAGTCATCAAAAACATGTGATTTTTTTGTATTTTTGCGAATAAAATTTTAAAAATGAAAAAAATAATAACATTCATAATCCTTTTTGGGGTTGTCGTTTTTCAGGCTTTTGCGCAGGACGACACGGAGAGCCTCAGTCACAGGTTGAGTACTTTGCGTAGCAGCCTGCAGCGCGATTATCAGCAGATGGCTATTACGAAAGAGAAAATCTCGTACAATTATGATGAGCAGTACGAGCGTATGGTCAATATCATGCAGAAATGCAGTGCGCTGTCGTTGCAGCTTTATTCGCAAAAGCAGGAATACACGCTCGACCTGTGTTTCGCTCTGGAACAGGTGAAGAATGAGTTTAAAGCGTTTGATACCGAGCGTACGCCATACGACCGCATAGTGCGTAACCTTGACTTCGAGATTGAGCGTTATGAACGCCTCATCGAGTCGCTGAAAAGAATCTCGGAAGAGCAGGAGCATGTGGGAAGGCTTGTAAACACTGATGACGAACGCAATCGTGACACTTGCATTTATTATGCTACGGAACTGCTTGATATGTATGAAGAAAGTCGCGATATCATAGTTGCGGATAGCATTCATTACAATGAGACTTATTTTCGCCTTGAGGATACGTACAACTATGCCTGTCAGTATTACAAATTGCTTCAGACCAGAATTTTCATCGAGGGGCAGATTCCATGGCATGTGATTCTTGCACAGCCGAACCGTTATTGGAGGCTTATGGTTGATGACATGAAAAACAAATATGGTTATTCCATGATTGTCAACATGGACGATGACTTTGAGAATAATGAAGAATTATATAACAGCACCGCTTGGGAGTATTTCTTACAACTTTTTGTTATGGCTTTCATGCTTTGCGGATTGCTGTTTTGCTGGCTCGTCGTCCTTCTGCTGTTTTGGCTTTTTTCCAAATTTGTAAAACCGTTAAAAGTTATTGCCAGAGAACAAAGGCGCGGCATAGCGTTGATTTTGGCGTCGTTGTTGTTCGTCCTGCTTAATACAAGGGGCGATTTTAACAGCGAAATGTTGAGCAAAGCGACAAGTCTTACCAATACCTTTGTGTGGTTGCTTACCGCAATAATGGCAGCATTGCTCATCAGGCTCAATCCACAACAGCTTAAAAACAGCATGAAGCTATATATACCGACAATTGTCATGGCTTTTATGGTTATCGGTATCCGTGCCATCTTTGCGCCTAACACATTGATGAACTTCGTGTTTCCACCATTATTGTTGGTGTTTTTCGGTTGGCAGCTTATTGCTTGTCTGCGTCGTGGCAAATTGGCCGAAAAGAGCGACCGTTTTATTGGATGGCTCTCGTTGGTCGTCACGGGTCTTGCCCTTCTGATGTCGGTTTCCGGCTATATCTTCGCATCGCTGCTGCTGCTGGTCTGGTGGTATTTCCAACTGGCAGCCATCCATACCTTGACTACGATTTGGTATCTCATCACTATTTATAAAGAAAAGCGTATGCAGAAGCGCATTGCCCAATATAGCGAGCGTACCACATTTGTGACTGGTGCCGACAAAGAGGCTCTATTGTTCGGAGTCACATGGTTCTACGATCTCATCAAAGACGTGGTGATGCCGCTGATAGCTATCATGTCAGTGCCTTTCTGCATCAAGCTGTCGCTGAATGTGTTTGATTTTGATGACCTTTACCAAAGCATGTATTACAATCCGTTCTATCAGTTTGTAAATACAAATGGTAATGTCACTTTCAGAATATCGTTCTTCGCAATAGTTCTTCTTGTGGGTCTTGTGTTTGTGTTCCGATATATAAACAAGGCATTGCATGTGGTATGGAAGCAGAGCCAATATGCTTTGTTTATGCGTAAAAACAACCGTAAGAGCATTCGTGAGAACGAGATTAACCTGTCGTTGGGCAACAGCATCATCAGCGTTTTGGTCTGGATGGTTTACACTATCGTCGTGATAGTGACCTTGCAGATTCCGACAGGATCGCTAGGCCTTATTGTTGGAGGTTTTTCGGCTGGTGTCGGCTTGGCTTTGAAAGATATCATCAATAACTTCATTTACGGCATCCAACTCATGACAGGTCGTCTGAAAATCGGCGACTGGATTGAATGTGACGGCGTGCGCGGTTATGTCACCGACATCAGCTACCAGAGCACACAGGTGGAGACAATTTATGGTACCACAGTGTCGTTCCTCAACGCTTCGTTGTTTGCCAAAAACTTCACCAATCTGACCAAGAGCAACTCGTATGAGTTCCTTGAGATTCAAGTGGGTGTGGCTTACGGTACCGACATGCAGCGTGTTCGCGAGATATTGGAGAAAGCCATGCAGGTTATGCGCACCAAAGACAAATACGGACGCGAGGTTGTGGAGCCTAACAAAGGTATCTACGTGGCGTTTGGCGATTTCGGCGAAAGTGCCGTTGATGTCTTGGTGAAGCAATATGTGCTTGCCGCTGAGCGTATTGAATATATCGACAAAGCTAAAGAAGTGATATACAACGCTTTGAATGAGAATGGCATTGAAATTCCGTTCCCGCAGAGAGATGTTCATTTGATAAAAGATCAAACAACATTAACAGAAAATTTGTAATTTTGCAACCTGAAAAATACACCTTATATTAATATGGTAACTTTAGACAGCTTAAAAGAAATGAGTAAGAGGATCGATGCCTTGAGGAGGTATCTTTGACATCGATGCTAAGTTATTGAGAATCCAAGAGTTAGAAGAAAAAACCAAAGTTGATGGCTTCTGGGACGACCCGAAGAACGGCAAGGTCATCATGCGCCAGATCAAGGACGTGAAGAGCTGGGTGACGGCTTACGACGAGATTGTGAAGGCCAACGACGACCTAGGCGTTTTATACGAGTTTGCCAAAGAAGGCGAGGCGACGGAGGAAGAGGTCGATCAGCAATATGCCAACGTGCTGAAGCTGGTGGAAGACCTCGAGTTCCGCAACATGCTTCACGACGAGGCCGACTCGATGAGCTGCGTGTTGAAAATCAATGCGGGCGCGGGCGGAACAGAGTCGCAGGACTGGGCCGACATGCTTATGCGTATGTATATGCGCTACGCCGAGGCTCATAACTATAAGGTGAGAATCAGCAACATTCTTGAAGGCGACGATGCCGGCATCAAGTCGTGCACCATGGAGATCGACGGCGACTATGCCTACGGCTATCTCAAAGGCGAGAACGGAGTGCACCGCCTCGTACGAGTGTCGCCATTTAATGCCCAAGGCAAACGAATGACGTCATTCAGTTCGGTGTTCGTGACGCCGTTGATTGACGATACTATCGAAATCGTCATCGACCCGTCACGCCTGACATGGGACACCTTCCGCAGCGGCGGCGCAGGCGGTCAGAACGTGAACAAGGTGGAGTCGGGAGTGCGTTTGAGATATCAATACAAAGACCCTTACGATGGTCACGAGGAGGAGATCCTGATTGAAAACACCGAGACGCGCGACCAGCCGAAAAACAAAGAAAACGCCATGCGACTGCTGAAGTCACAGCTGTACGACAAGGAGCTGCAGCACCGCATGGAGGAGAAAAACAAGATAGAGGCGTCGAAGAAGAAGATAGAGTGGGGTTCGCAGATCCGCTCTTACGTGTTCGACGACCGCCGCGTGAAAGACCACCGCACCAACTACCAGACCAGCAACGTGCAGGCGGTGATGGATGGAAAAATCGATGAATTTATTAAAGCATATCTGATGGAATTCGGACAGAAATAAAAACATAAGTTATGGTAACGTTTTTTATTGCTTTAGCCGTCTTGATTAT
>Ga0310690_10001143_pt1 | contig 49129 bp, 82 predicted proteins | sample AusTroGonzalo_MG_2_FD_207661 | JGI IMG/M metagenome (GOLD analysis project Ga0310690, IMG submission 207661) | Bovine rumen microbial communities from tropical cattle in Woodstock, Queensland, Australia - Gonzalo_04 (v2) (version 2) | ecosystem: Host-associated > Mammals > Digestive system >... | reverse complement strand
AACAATGTCTCACAGGAGCAGGCCAATAAATACTGGAAAATGTACGGTGATCCTGAGTGGAAGAAGATACCTAAACTTGAAGGCGGGAAGTACAAGAAAGTCGCTAAGTAATCCGTTCCATATCTGAAATGTCAGAAGTGGAACTATGAATCCCCTCTATGCGTGATATTATCATTGTGTAGAGGGGTATTTTATTATGATAGTGTCAGATTTTACTGTACCGGAGTTGAATGTATTTCGTGACAACTGCAATTTTGTAGGTGATGAGATCAAGGTGTTTGAGCTGAGAAGTCAGGGTTTTTCGCTTGAAAAGATAGCTGAAATGCTTAATATGTCCGCAACCAACATAGGAAGGATAAGCCAAAGGGTAAATAAAAAGATAAAAAAGGTACAATAATCCGACAAGAATAAGGCACTTTTCATACATTTATTGTGTATGGAGAGTGTCTTTTTTTGTTGCCATAATCTAAGTATGGACGTACTAGAACTATGCGACAGACTATTTGATGATGAGGAACTAAGAGACATACCAATCGAGTATATATTTCGAGTGGCATATACCGTTCTAACCTTAATAGCAGAAGGTGAATGTTTCTACAGAGTAGATTATGACTAAAGGAGAGTGCTTATGTACCCATTTTTTAACTATCAATCCCCGTATTTATCGCAGCCGACACAGAATATCCAGTATGTAAACGGCAGGCAGAGCGCGGAAAGCTATCAGATGCCCGCTAATTCAAGCGTGATCCTCATGGATTCTAGCAAGGCGCGGTTTTACATGAAGCAGACAGATGCTAGTGGTATGGCTACAGTCCGGGCGTATGACTTTAAAGAAGTTGAAGAGAATAAAGCCCCGGAATATGTAACAAAATCAGAATTTGAGACGTTTAAAGCAGAAATGAAGGGAGAAAACCATGAATCCGTTAATGATGCTGGGTAACAACAGTATGATGATGCAGGCAATGGGGGCAATGATGAGGGGCGAAAGTCCCGGAAACTTCCTGAAAAACCTTGCAAATAGCAATCCGCAATTACAGGGGCTTAATTTTGACGATCTTGAAGGAACGGCCAAAAGTCTATGTGAGCGGAACAATGTAAATATGAACGAGCTTGCAGACAAGATAAGAGAATTTGCAAATTCAAATAAATAATCTATGAAAGGAGTAAAAACTATGGGTGACACATCATTTAGTGGTGGTTGGATTTTTGCATTTCTAATCATTGCTGTTATCTTTGGATGGGGTGGAGCTGGAGTAGGCGGCAATGCGGCAATGGCCGGTTATGCTACAATGGCAGACGTTAACTCGGCTATCAACAACCAGTCAACACAGCAGGCGTTAGGTGCTATTTCACTTTCCAGCGCAAACAACAACTACGAAACGGCAAGGCTTATCAGCGATCAAAACCTGTCAATGATGCAGCAGAACAACACGAACCTTCTTACGGCGGTTAATGGCTTTAACGCTATTAGTCAGAATATCGCAAGCGGTTTCAATTCTGTCAATCAGAACATTGCTAATCTCGGTTACAAGATGGAAGATTGTTGCTGCTCAATCAAGACTATGCTTCTTGAAAACAGGTTACAGGATACTCAGATTGCTTTGCAGAACGCTCAGAATCAGGCGGTTAATGCACAGCAGAGCCAGTATCTTCTGTCTCAGCTTGGTTCATTTGTACCCACGGCAGCAGTTTAAGGGGGTAGGATATGAACATTATTAAGATATTGTCGGAGAAAATCGATGAGGAAGTATGCGACGCAAAGGCTTATGTTAAGATGGCTATAGAGTACAAAGAAGAGTACCCGGAGTTATCCCGGACGCTTTATAATCTCTCGATGCAGGAAGTTGAACATAAGAACCTTTTGCACAACGAGGTTACGGAGATCATCAGGAGATACAGAGAGACGAACGGTGAACCGCCTGCGGATATGATGGCGGTTTATGATTATCTCCACAAGGAGCAGATCAAGAAAACTCTTGAAGTCAAAATGATGCAATCGATGTATAAGGAATCGTAATGAAGGGGCGCTATATGCGCCCTTTTGTTTCACTTCTGTAACGTCACATACGGAACTATTAATGACAATGTTTGCGTGTTACGATGGTCTCACCAAAAGAAAGGAAGGTGATCATCATGACGACAATGGAAGCAAAAGTATATATTCAATATATCAAAGTATTATTAGAGATTAAAGGTTACACTGAGGATGTTTTAAAAGAAGCGTTAGATATGGCTGATTATGCACTTGATCCGGAGCCGGTTGTAAAAGACCCAAGATTTGAGTGGATATAATTTGCCAGTCAAAAATGCCAGTAATTCACGGAAGCCTTGTAAACACTGCATTTTACTATAACAATATAGGGGTTCGAATCCCCCGTGTCTCAGCAAAAGAAAACCCCTAGAAACAAGCAGTCTAGGGGTTTTTAATGCCTATTTACGCAGTTTTTTGAAGATCGTAAAACAGCGTAATTACGTGCCTTACAACATGACGCTGTGAAAATCTTGCCAGTAAAAATTGCCAGTCAAAAGTCAAAAAAAATATGATTATCTGTCGGGGGTTTCCGTTCCCCCGTTGCCAAAAAGTCCATCCATGACCTTCTGCTGCATCTCCTCATTTTTGTCTTTTAGTGCGTTTCTGTAAACAGATTTCATAACATGATCCGTTTTCCATCCCCCGGCCTTCATGATATAAACATCGGGGATGCCGAGCGAATGAGCATATGACGCATAATAGCAGCGAAAATCATGCAATCGGAAACGCTCAATGCCTAACATATCCTGATATCTATGTAATGCCGCAACAAGTGTAGGTGGGGTCTGATCGTATATCGTTCCTGCCTGTTTGACTTCTTTTACAAGAGAATCCGGCAGATATATTTCACGGGTAGACTCTTCTGTTTTGGTATTATCCCGTATCGTTAAGTGGTTATCTTCATCATAAATACGGGTTTTATTGATTGTTAAAAGGTTTCCGTGAATATCATCGGGTGTTGCTGCGCATATTTCTGATCGTCGCATACCCAAAACTGCAAGCTGAAATGGTATATGATATATAGTCCCTTCTGATGCTTTGAGTATTCTTTTGACCTGTTCCGTTATTGGAACTACGTTTTCTTTCTTCTTTTTCTGCGGCAATGCCGTTTTCAGGACTAGAGATGGCCGGAACATTCCTAGAACGGCTGAAATAAAACCATGAAGGTTTCTTACGGACTTCGGAGAGTGATCTTTGGCATACTCGTTTATCTCGTTTTGAACATCAATTTGCTGAATATCGTATAGTTTCTTTTTCTTAAACCCATCTGAGAGTATGCGTTTACATTTTTGATACCCGCCCAAAGTCGATGGAGATAATACGTTACGCTTTGATTTTATATACTTATCGCAATATGCTTCAAAAGTACCCTTATCCGCTCCTAAATCAGTGTTTTGATATCTTTCCGACAAAGCTATTGTTATTTCACGTTCGTCGGGAATATGGTCGAAATAAAGGTCGTATCGCATACCTTTATAGGTCTTGCGTATTCTGTATGTATTTTCCGATACTTTTTCAGCTTTCATTCATCAATACCATAATCATATAACGCCTGTTCGTAACCCTCATCATATCCGGTTTCATAACCACTATCATAGCCGTCATCATATCCTCTTTTTTCTGATCTATGGGTGTCTACGATATAACCCAAAATAAGGAAAACTATCACAACTATTAAGACTATTTTTGTTGTTTTATCATTATTCATCACAACCACCATTTTTAAGAGGACAATTAAGCACCTGATCCAACAAACGCATATTCGCATCAACGAGTTTCATATTCTCTTCCAGCAAATGATCTATGCGCTTGTCTTTTAACTCAATTTGGTTCTTGACAAAATCAAGGCTTTTTTGGAATTTGGCCGTTTCCTCATCAAGTTTGATATGGTATTTTTCTTTCTCTTCACTTTCAACAGTCTTTATTTTGTTTTCAAGCTCGTCTATGATATCTTTTTTGAGTTTCAAAATTGCTTTTATACCCTTAGTGTTGGTATCGTCATCATTCTCGATATTCTCATCTAATAGCACACTTGCAATAGGCCGCAAGGTAGTTTCATATCTGAATATCTGATCCTCAGACCCTTTTGAAAAAACACGGGAGAGTGTCGTTTTTGAAACGGCAGTAGCGGGATCGTTCAGCTCCATAAGATCAAGGATTTTGTCTAAAGACAGGTTCTTCTCATCTTTTACTTGTTTGAGGGCAAGTATAACTTCTCTTGTCTCGGTCATGTTTTTGTCTCCTTTTTGGAATTACAAATGTGTAACTATTATTCCGGGTCTCACAATGCTACAATCGCAAAATAGAAAGGAGCAGCGCTATGAGTATTGAAGAATTTACAGAAATCTATGTTAATGCAAGTGATGAGGTCAGGATTGAGATTGAAGAAATTTTAAATAAGCTTCAAAGGCAACCTGTTTCTCAGGCGTTAGCCCCTCATATACTGAGTATAATTCTTCCTTCTTGTCATCCGCAGGAGAACTAATAAGATAGATTTCCGGCGGCTCCGTGACAGCATTACCGCTTATTCCCATAAGCTCTAATTCAGATACGTTTAACACTTCCGCGAATTTAGTGATCATAGAAGCAGATAGATCAACTTTTCCGTTTTCTACTTGAGCAATCATGCTCTTACCTTTGTAACCGACGGCTTCCGCTAGTTCTTGCTGTGACATATTATGCAATTTTCGAAGTCTCTTAATATTTGAATATAAGTCCATCATCATAGGGGTATTATACCATAATGTGTAATATAAATAAACAAAAATGAATAAAATACTTGACACAGGTTTAATTAGGTTGTACTATGTGTATGTTCAATAAAATTACACCACAACATATTGAACCAAAAACGCAATATAATCCAACATATTGTAGAAAGGAGTAGTAATGGCAGACATATTAATACTGAAAAATCGCATTTCCGATAGCGGTATGACAATGGTAAATATTGCTAAACGTGCCGGGATAGGACGCGTAACACTATATAACCGCTTGAATGGGAAGGGCGATTTTACCGCATCTGAAATGATGGGCTTAAAAAAGGTTCTAAAACTGACCGACTCTGACGTAAAGAAAATTTTTTTCTAACAGGGTTTAATATAATTGAACCGGAAAGGAGCGTGATATGCCAAAAGTTTATTTATCAGAACAAGATCGGCTGTGTTCCAAACTATCCCGGTATGTGTACGGAAATATGCGTATCAGACGGATAACACAAAAAGAAATGGCTAAAAAGATGAACATTTCGCAGCAGTCACTTAGCCGAAAACTGAAAAATGCGAGTTTTAACTATTCAGATTTTTTGTTTTTTGTAAAGGAATTTGAACCGAGCCAAAAGGAATTACTGGAAATCGTAGGACTATAGGAAAGGAGAAGAACATGGGGAGAACAAAGTTATACGGTATAGGGGTTTTACTTACATTCATAGGCGGCGCAGGTCTGGCCGAAATCAGCACATCATCACACGGAAATTTCATACTTTGCGCAACACTGTTTAGCGTAGGCGTAGCGATTTGTCTTACGGAGTTTATTCGATGAGTGGGGCAATCAATTACAGGCTTATGAAAAAGGTTAGACAGGTAGTAGATGCAGACGTTCAAAAAGAAATCGTTGATCTGGAACACGCTAACGAAGTCGATCTGACACGGACATATGAGCTTGTCTTGAACATGAGTCGTGAAGAAATCGTTGTAGTCGTCGCGGCAGCGGTACAGAAATATCCATACGAAGTTTACAGAACACTAGCACAACACGCAGAAAGGGGAGAAGAACAATGAGGGATATTCAGGAAATCAAGGCTTACATCAGAAAATCGTTGGAATCCGTCTACAACAACGAGAAATACGGTAAACCGCTTATCCACGATCCGAAATTTGCCAGATTTTGGGAGGGCCGCATGGTCGAAGTGGAATACCGAAAGAAAGACCTTGAAACGATCCTTGAAATGTTGAATGAGGACTGAGTTATGACAGGAGAAGTTAAGAGTTACAGCCCGGCACATGGTTACGGATTTATTACAGCAGATGGGATTGATTACTGGTTTCACATCAGTCAATGGAGAGCAATAAACGCATATCCAAAAGTAGGATTAAAAGTCTTTTTTGAACCGTTAGTAACAAGTAAATGGTACAGGACAGCAAAAATACGATTAGAGGAGGATTTACATGAATAACATTATTTACCGAGTGATTTTGAAGGTTGGATACAACGAAGCATGGTTTGAGTTTGACGACTCAGGAATAGCGATCAATTTCGCGTCGGATGCACTTAGATATATGGTTACGTGCGACGACACAAAAAAGAAGTATTACATTTCAATACAGATTGTAGACGCTGATGCAGAGAAAAAGGAAAGTGAGGACGACTAATGGCTAATGAGGTAGCAACAACAAAGAAACAGGGCATAGCCGGATATTTGGCGCAAGAGGCGGTTAAGGCAAATGTAGAAAATGTGGTAGGTGCGAAGGATGCACAGCGTTTTATCTCGTCTGTGGTATCAGCGGTACAGACAAATCCTTCGCTTGCGGAGTGTACGAACGCTTCTATATTATCAGCGGCATTGTTGGGGCATAGCCTTAATCTGCCGCAATCACCGCAAATCGGGATGTTTTATTTCGTGCCGTTCAATGACAAAAAGCGCGGTGTCACAGAAGCAACATTTCAGCTTTCATATCGGGGTATGTTGCAGTTGGCTATGCGATCCGGTCAGTACAAGGCTATCAATGTAACGGATATCAGGGAAGGTGAACTCTCATCCTATAACCCTATTGAAGATGCTTACGAATTTACACCGGAGACGGACATAACTAAGCGTATGGAGTTACCTATAGCCGGTTATTATGCGTACTTTGAAATGATAAACGGGTTCAAGAAGGGTATCTACTGGTCAAAAGAGCAAATAGACGCACACGCCAAAAGGTATTCTGCCACATACCGGAAGGGTTACGGCCTTTGGTCTACGGATTTTGATGCTATGGCAAAGAAAACCATGCTCAGACAGTTAATCAGTAAGTGGGGCATTATGTCGGTCGAAATGGAAAGAGCATACGTCGGAGATCAGGCAGTTATCAGGGAAGACGGAACAGTTGACTATATCGACAACGTACCGGATGAGCCGGAAAAGGCTGTTGATGTTTTTGATACAGAAGTAAAGGAGATTACAAATGAAACTGACGGAGAGTAACTATTTTTCACAGGAAGCAGAAAAAGAATACTGCGGATCAACGCAATACAAAAACTTTATCGGTATGCCGTTAAGACCGGGATGTGAGGAAAGAGCCTTAAAGACAATAAGTGGGGAATATATACCCGAAACAACAAAGGCATTGCTGGAAGGTTCGATACTCGATGCACTTTGGGAAAATGACGATCCTGAGTACATCCTTGAACGTTTCCCGGACTGCGTTTCAAGCAGGGGCGCAACAAAGGGACAGTTAAAGTCTGAATATCAGAAGGTCATTGATATGTATCAGCGCACTTTGAGAGAAGAAAAATTCTGCGCTTATATGTCGGGCGACAAACAGACCATTATGGCCGGTGAAATTGAAGGGCTGCCGTTCAAGATCAAGATTGACTCATATCTTGAAGGTAAAGCGATAGTTGACTTGAAAACGACTCAGACACTTGACCGTAACTTTAGGTATTACATACCGGACAGCGGCGAAAGGTTGCCGTTCTATCTGGCTTACGGGTATGACATTCAGTTGGCTATTTACAGGGAAATAGTGAGACAGAATACCGGTGATAATTTGCTTTGTTATCTGGCTTGTATAGACAAGAAACCGCATCCTATGTGTGACATTATCGAGCTACCGCAGAAACTGCTTGATGATGCTTTAGAGCGGATCAAAGGAAACTGCGAAACGATAATCATGTTGAAAAACGGGGAAATAGAACCGTCAAGGTGTGAAAACTCCGAGTGCGACTATTGCCGTGATACCCATGTTTGTACGGTCATCAGCACAGAAGAATTTGAATTAAACGAAAACGGCAGGCGGTGCATGATCACAAAATACACTGACTATTGCTTAATATGCGGCAAACCTAATCCAGAAGAGCATCATTTAGTGTTCGGTATATCCAAAAGGGCGCTTGCCGATGCCGATTCATTAACTATTCCATTGTGTAATGAACATCATGAACAAATGCACAACCATGATGGAATGATGGCAATGAGCCGTTTATGTGGTCAGTTGTTTTATGAACGTAATATGTGCGCTGCTGGGATGACACCAGATGAAGCCAGAGACAGCTTTAGACGTAGATATGGAATTTCGTATATGTAACCCGGCCGTAAGGCCATAACAAATGCTTGGCTAAATTGTATCACACACTACACCAAAGGCCATTTATTCCCGCCTTCGGGCGGGAGAAAGGGGGGGTATGAAGAAAGACCGACTACCAAAGGTCACTATAAGGGGTAAGTATTACGGCGAACGAACATTGCCCTCATTAAACGATTATTTAGCCGAAATAGGCAAAAATCCAAAGGCAGGCAATAAGTTCAAGGCTGATTATCAAAAGCCGCTTATTTCGGCAATTAGACGGTGTTTAAGGGGGTATCACGTAGAAAACCCACCCGTGATTCTGCACTACAGATTTTTTGAAAGCAGGAAAGGCAAGAGAAGAGACGTTATGAATATCTTTTGCTGCGCGGATAAGTTCTTTGAGGATGCGCTACAGATGGCCGGGATTATCGAAAATGATAACCCGGACTGGATTGAAAACACAACACATGAGTTCTTTTGGATAGATCCGAAAGATGAACCATACATTGAAATCGAGATCGAGGAAAGGGGAAACAATGGGAAGAATAAAGAAACCAACACAATGTGACAAAATCTATAAGTACATGAAGACACATAAAAGAGGAATAACAGCATTAACGGCATTAAGGCACTGCGGATGTTTCGATCTTGCAGGACGCATCAGAGACTTAAAGGAGCGCGGCGTAAAAATAAACAGTGAATACGTCAAAGTTGTTACAGCTACCGGAGAGCAAGTCAGGATCAAGCAATACAAGTTAGCGGAGTGAGAAAAATGGCAGATGCGTTTATAAAACTTCATCGAAAGATGCTTGATTGGGAGTGGTACGACGATGTTAATACTTGCCGAGTATTTATCCATTGTTTGTTAAAAGCGAATTGGAAGTCGGGGTCATGGCATGGCATAAGCTATGATCCCGGACAATTCATAACAAGCCTGCCGACACTAGCAGTGGAAACGCATTTATCAATTCAACAAGTAAGAACTGCGTTAGCACACTTAAAATCAACAGGCGAAATAACAGACTATCAACAGGCTAATTATCGCGTAATTACGGTAAAAAGTTGGTATGAGTATCAGGGAGATAACAGGCAAAGCAACAGACGATCAACAGACAACCAACAGGCCGTTAACAGGCAATCAACAGCAGATAAAGAATATAAAGAATATAAAGAAAGAGAAGAAGGTAAAGAAGTAAAGAATCTATACTACCCGAACGACGAGAAACTTGATAAAGCATTTGCTGATTATGTTGACTACAGAAAAAAGATCAAAAAGCCACTAACAGACAGAGGGATTGAATTAACGATCAAGAGACTTGAAAAATTATCCGGTGGTGACAATGACAAGTCAATCAGGATCATCGAACAATCAATCGTGCAAGGTTGGCAAGGATTGTTTGAATTACACGAAGCAAAAGAAAATAAACCACAGTCCTTATATGACAAATGGATGAACGCATAGGAGAAGGATCATGACGAGAGAAGAGACAAAGAAATTGCTTTTAACCATAGAAGCGGCGTTTCCAAACTTTAAACCTGAGAATCCGACATTAACAGTTGATACGTGGCACTGGGCGTTAGAGGAATATCCTGCACCTGCGGTAAAAGCATCATTGCAGATATACCTTAAAACCAACAAAAGCGGATTTGCACCGAGCGTGTCACAGTTAATAGACGGTATGCACAAGCCAAAAGATCAGGACAGGATGACAGAAGGGGAAGCGTGGTATCTAGTCAAAAAAGCAATAGCGGACAGCAATTATAACGCTAAAGAACGCTTTGAGGAATTACCGCCGGAAGTACAAAGAGCAGTAGGCGGCCATGAAATGTTAAGACAGTGGGCTATGACAGACAGTGACGAGGTAAACACGGTGATTATGTCTAACTTTCAAAGAACATATAAAGCCGTTTTATCACAACAGGAGTATGCAGATAGAGTCCCGGAAGCCATATCCGATATGGTTAAACAGTTAGCGGATCAGGCAAGACTGGACAGAATAGGGGTGAAATCATGAGAAGAGAAGTAACAAGCGTTGATTTTGGCAAATGGATCACAGAAACACGACGCAAAAAGGGGATAAAACAGTATGAACTGGCCGATATGATTCCGGTGCAGCAGAACACGTTAAGCAGGTATGTGACCGGCGATATGATGCCGAGACTGGATGTTTGCGAAAGGATATGTGAGCTTTTAGGCGCTGAACTCGTGATAAGGGAAAAGGGGAATGACGAATAAAGACAAACAAAGGGCAATTTGGAGAGGTGAAGAATGAAAAAAAAACAATATATCAGGGTAAAACTTTATGACGTACCTGTTAAGGATAAAACTAGATACGCAGAACAGAAAGACAAGGAAGCCAGATTGTACGCATTAGCCGAAAAATTACACGTTAAGATTGGGGGAAAGGCAGATACATAATGAAACATTATGGGGATATTACAAGAATAAACGGGGCAAGGAGAAAGAAGATGAAGGATAAAGACGGGTTTGATATACGTTGCGATCATAGTGAGTGGAAAATCATAAACGATAAAGAGGATCACGACTATGTTTGCACAAAGTATTACACTGCCGGATATCATCTTTGTTACTGCGACGATTATTGCAAGGGATACAAACCGCATGAAAGTTATATCAAAGCCCAAAATAATTGAGCCAACAGAAGATGAGCTGAAAGATAAGCTGCTTGAAGAACTGCGAAAAGAGCCGTTATCAATAATTAGTCTGGCCGCTATGTATGCGAAGGGGTTTCAAGATACCGGAGAGGACGTTACAAAGATATACCAGACTGCGGAAGATCAGTGGGCGGCAATGCAAAAAATCTACAACAAAGGATATGAGGACGGGTATAAAAATCACGCACCATTTACGGTAAACGTGATTATAGGGGGCGATAAGAATGACAGTATTTGAAGGGGCTTGCTTTGGTTTTTTAGCCGGGGCAGTTGTAACATTAATGGTTTTTATGATAGGATCGTTGATAAAGGAATATATCTTCCGTCACGCAGAAGTCGGGGAGTGGATAGACTATTCAGACGAGGGTTATGTTGAATGTCCGTTTTGTGGTCATGCTACGAATTGCGAAGATAATATAGACGAATTGCACTATTGTTTTTATTGCGGTGCGAAGATGATTGAGCCACAGGAAAGGAGCGATAAGGAATGACAATAGATAGTAACGAGTTAATCAGAATATTACCTGCTATGCTACAAGGCAGAAAGAAATTTGCAAAGACGGCAGACGGTGGTAATTATCATATCGGCAAAGTAGATGAATGGTGTTTATTCTATTCAGATGTAGTAAAAGCAATAGAGGATTTTTGCGAATACAAAAAGACAGGTAAATATATATTATCTGCACCGATAGACGGAAATTGGAATGTACTCAATGCTTATCAGTATGTGCCACAGGAAAGGAGTGATAAGGAATAAATGAATCGAATAATAAGAGATTTAATGCTTATCTTGTTAATACTAATTATACCGATGTGGTTAATGGAACTGTTAGAAATAGATGTGTCTTTACAAAAATTATCCCAGAAAGTGGGGATATTGTAAAATCAAGTAAACTATTTAATGGTAGATGTGCTTGGTGTGGAAGTAAAATAGAAGGAGAAAATAAATGGATGTACTGATTAGTATAAGTGATGAAATATACAGACATGCAAAGGACGGAAGCGAGGATTCTAATGACGAATGGAACGCTATGAGAGCAATAGCAAACGGCACACCTATACCCGACAATGCAACAAATGGAGATGTGATAAAGGCTATGTTCCCGAATACGAGTTTACATATAGACGAAAGGTCGCATACCATATGGGTTGGATATGAAGAAATGTCATTTCGTATTGATTGGTGGAACGCACCATATCAGAAAGGCGGTAAAGAATGATAACAATGTCAGATGCTATATATGTGGCTATTACATTATTACTTGTGTTTGGAATCGGATATTTTCTTGGTTGGATGAGCGGACGAGAAAGGCGGTAAGGAATGACAGATGAAGAATTAAATCTATGGGAAAGACAACCGAATGTATGCCGAGTTTTAATATCAAGAGAAATGGGAGCGTGGTTAAAAAGGCGTGACGAGAACAAAGCAAAGCAACAGCCAACAGTTGATGTGCTTGACAAGATAAGGGCAGAGATAGCCGAGTATAAGGACGATAAGGTTATTCACGCAGAACAAAATGAAATGATTGATATAATGCTTGAGATTATCGACAAATACAGGGGGTGATTGAATGAAATACGCAATAGCAAGAGGAATGATATTCATGGACATAATACCAAAGCAGACAGAAGTAGCGGTCAGAACAGAGGTAACAGGGGATTTTAAGACGTTATCTTTATCGGATGACAAGAACTTGATGATACAAGTGGTGGTTACACCCGAAGTCCGTAAGGTACTTAAAGATATTTGCAAGTAAAGGAGCGTGATTGAATGACAACATTTGAGGGGATGTGTTTTTGTTTTTTAGGTGGGGTCGTAACTACACTAATCTGCGTACTAATAGGGGTTTATTTCAACAGGAAGGAGAAAGATATGAGTGGGATCAATAATCTTCAATACAACAAGATGTTAGAAGATTACAAAAAGGACGGGAAGTTTTCTGATTACGTCCGGGGCTGCATGAGGAACTATGGAACAACGGTAAGAGAGGAACTGCACAAACAGATCACATGGGAATACTACAAAAGTGTGACTACGGGGGTCAATAAATGAGAATACTGCTAGGGATGCCGTGTATGCGTTCAATACCATTCAAGACAGTGGTCAGCCTGTTAAATACTGTCAAAAAGGGCGTTGTTGACTGCGCAATGGTTGAGGGATCATTAGTTTATGATTCCAGAAATACGATCGCACAAGCAGCTATAGACGGCGGTTATGATTATGTCCTGTATGTTGATAGTGATATGGTTTTCAATTCTCAGGATGTGGAAAACCTTGTCAGGCGGGATACGGATATAGTGACCGGCCTTTATGTCACAAGAAACGGAGAAAATCTAAACGTGTGTTATTCCAGCGTCACAACAAGGGGCTGGAGACGGCCGCCAAAGATGATCCATGATAACCTCGACTCAGGATATGCCGAAATAGCCGCCTGTGGGTTCGGATTTTGCCTTATTAAGACAGAGGTGATAAAATGTATGTCTAAACGATATAAGAGCTTATTTGAGCCAAAATGGGGGCTAGGAGAGGATATAGCATTTTGTGTCAGAGCTAAACGATGTGGTTATAAGATCATGGTGGACCGGGATGTAAAGCTGGGACATATAGGAGAAATGGTTTATGAATAATAAAATGACAAACGAAAAAGCATTAGAGGTGCTAAAAGACACTTTCGCAACTTTCTATAGCTCCGACAAATATACACAAGAAGAAACTTGTGGGGCTTATGATATGGCAGTAAAAGCGCTGGAAAGAGAACCGGGGTACAAGAAAAAGATATCAGAATTGTATCAAGAATTATCGGATATCTATAGACGCTTGACAGAAGAATATAATAGCCTTTACAGACATATGTGATTTTACAGGCATTAAGGGCGCTATAAAACGGCGTCCTTTTTGTTGTCTATGAATATATAAAAAGGCGCCCCCAACAGTAGGACGTCTGCCGGGGGCTAAACAAGCAACCAACTTGTTATTGATATTATATCATCCCTTTGCGTCTTTGAAAAGCTTGAAATCAGCCCGATAAATATAATCATCATAATAATTATTTAATGGGTTCAGCATGAAAAACGAAACAATTATATCATCTTGAGAAAAACGATCCGGGTCATAGTGTATATAATTATAATATACTTCTCAATATGCTTCTTGAGATTCAAGCAAAAGATCATTCATTAACGCCTCTTGATAGGCTGCTCGTATCTCTTTAATAGTCGTGCTGATGATCCGGTCCGATAAGTCTGGGACCTGTGCAAAGATATCTTTTTCTGCCTGTTTGTGATATATATTTAATGCCCTGTTATAATTATTCATGCTCTGATCCTCCTTTTATATCATGTATGTACCTTGTCTCTTAAACTGATCGTTCCATAAGTCCCGTATCTTTTCAGCTTGTTTTTTCGTTTCGCAGATGCTTGCATTTACCATACCGGCCATATTATCAAGCCGCCTGTATAAATTTACACTTGAGTCCACTTTGGTTATATCGGCGTAATGCTGCCTGTATGCTTCATCTTCACCAAAAAATGGTGATGCTATACAATCTATCACATAAACTATATAAAAATTTCTCATAATGCGGCCCTCCTTTATGCAAAGTCATATATCCATGACTCAAACTGCTTGATATCAAAAGCGTCATCCAAGTCGGTATATATACCGGTTGCAAGCCTTATTAGTTCATCGTCATTGTTTGTGAGATTATATACAACGTCGTCAACATATCCAGCATGGATTAAACCCTTTATAAATCCTGCTCGGTCGTTTTGTAATGCGTTCTCTAAATCCTCAATAGTTCTCATGATCCGGCCTCCCTTCTGCTTCAAGCTGCTTCCAAAGCTCTTCACCGTATATCCATTTAATCTCATTCCAGAGTGATATATCACCGTCGATGATCTTCCGATTCCGTTCTTCTTGCGCTTGTGCTTCTTCTCCCGTGACTTTCTTCCCGTCTATGTAATAGTTTTTATTAAGGTCTATCATATATCGTCCTTTCTCCGGGCCATAAGCCGGGCCCGGTACGGCGTGTTGCTTATACAGTGATCCTGCTGATTCCATATGCATCCCGTGTTGTCCAGCTCAACGGCTCAACCAGCGTTTTTATCTGTTTTTTAAGCATTTCAATCTGTTTTAAGGTATCGTCTATCGTTTCAAGATCGTGTTCGAGTCCAGAGATTTCCTTCATCAGTCCAGCGTAATTATTGTTTATATGCTCCAACCATTGTGCAGCGTCGATCCTTTTCCCGTCCTTCAAGTCACTTTTTGCTATATACAAGATCGAAACAGATTCAGACATCCCGTGATTGCATCCGTGGGCTACAATCTCAATCCAGCCGCCGTATGCTATGTGACAATATACTGCACCATAGGGATGCTGCTCGTCTGTTGTGGCTTCTTTAAGGGCTTTATCCAGCTTGCAATTATAAACCTTGCCATCAAACTGCTGCACAACCTTCTTTACTACCGGAAAATACTTGACAAGCTCCTTTTTTCCGTCGATCCTGTTCTGTATATGCTTTCTTCTTTCGTCGTTTGATCCGTATATCATCTTTCATTCCTCCTTTATGCGTATATCATGCTAGTATCTGCAAAAACGTGTGTTTTATATCCGTCGTTGGTGGTTTCAATCTTGTAATAGTCGCCGGTCCCGAAAAAATCAGCTACAAGATCGAAATAATGAGAGTAGTGATAATCAATGTTGTTTTCCTTGCAATACCGGCCCACTACATCATTAGTGGATCGGTTCGCGTTTTCCTTTGTCCAGTCGATAGTAAACAGATAATCAATATAAGTCATCCTTTTGTCCTCCTTTATAGTTGGTTGCTATGCCGGGATTATAACCGGTCCCGGCGCCGGTTGTTTTCTTATTTAGCCATTACAGCCCGGAATTGATAGCCCATTGAGTTATAATTGAGTGATTCTAAAACCTCGTTAACCTCTTCTTTGTTGTAAAGTCTATCTGAAAAGACTTTCCATTTTCCGTTGTTCCCTTTTCTGATCTCAATTAACCGGGGCATTTCATCACTCGCAATCTTGATAATGTTTTCTAACATTTCGGTATAGGTTAAAAGACCTCTTTTGTAATAGCTTGTTTGGTTAGTGATGTTTTCAAGAATATTCATTTTGTGTCCTCCTTTGTGCTGGTTGCCTGTTTATGATGGTCCTATGGTAACACGCTAGCGGCAAGTCCGTCAATCGGCAAGCTTTACCAAATATACGGCTAGCGTGTTATGCAGTTTTACCAAATCAGTGAAAAGCTCCGGCATATGTTAGGCAGCTATTAGGGATCTTGTAATATTTGCCTGCTAATGATTCTATAGCGTCATCAGGATCGTAATAAACAATATCATCTAATGATACAATGTGATTCGAGTTATCTAATTCGGTAGTGTATGCCTTGCCGCCTTCCATCGTCTCATAGTCCTTGATCTGATAGACGTATTTATTAGGTTTTCCGTATCCTGCAAGTATTATTCCGAGTGTTATATTTTTCATGATGATCCTTTCTCCGGCGCTTTACCCGGCGCCGGGCGGTGTAGTGGTCTAAAAGTCCGTGAAACGTGATCCAGCTCTTTCGATCTTCCTTTTGACAATTCCTTCAACAGCATTAAAGTAATTGTTTATGGTCTCCTCATCATATGTCGGGAATTCTTCCTCGATCTTTTCAAGGGTTTCAACTTTCCATATGATGTATTCACTCTTTGATAATGGTTTCCAGTTTTCCATGTTGACTCCTTTCTAATCTTCTATGATCTCATTAGTGATATAAGCTTCATTAAACCACTGCCGCGCTTCGTCACGTTCCGGCTTTGCTTCGTCGTATGTATCGTATAAAATCCCGGTGTAGTCGTCGCAATATTCATCAAAACCATCTGATGTTGTCCTGTATATAACCACTTTGTAAACGTTTCTCATGTTGACTCCTTCCCGGCAGGCCGGCAGCGCCGGCCGCCTGTTTGATAGTTTATGCTGCATATATATAATCAATTACTTTCTTTCTGTATTCCTCTTGTTCCGGATGAGCAGTGCAGGCAAGTATTATGTTTGTTAATACTGCGTCTTGATCGAATGTAGTAGCTGTTATTTCAAAGTGATAACACTTAAAGCAGTTTCCTCGATAATCATAATTGAAGATCATCCCGGCCTTTTCGGCGGCGGCCTTTGCTAACTCATAATTGGGATAGTGTGCAGTATCAAATATATATTTATTGTTTATCATAGTGTTTTATCCTTTCCGGCCGCCGGGATAAACCCGGCCGGCCTTGTGTGCTGTTTATGCTGTGGCTTCAATCTCCCTGTACTGTGATGCGGTTCTTTCTGTAAATCTCTGTGATCCGTACATTTCGCGGATTGTCTGAAGGTCTACGCTCTTTTTTGAGTGCTTCCGGTACGGTTCAAAGTGGAAGTACCATGCCGCTTTATTCTTTGACCATTTGAAGTGCAGATCCTTCAATACGTCTTTATGTGTTTTCGTGTCGCCTGTTACCCATAACCAAGACCCACAAAGCTCGATCATAAGGCCGGGGCACTTCAAAAGTGCGTTAATGATTGCGGCGTACTGTTCCGGCGTTTCTGTCGTTTCCTTTTCGTATGTCTCACCGTCCTTGTTAACGTGAACATTTTTGAGTCTGTTGAAAGCCTTTTCGTAATCGGCCTGCATTTTCTGAAAATCCGCTGTAGTATCGCGGCCGGGGTTACAATCCGGGTGAAGTTCCCTTGCGAGCTTCTTATAGAGCTGCTTTACATCTTCCAGTGTTCTTGCGTCCTCAAAATAATCTCTTGTCATGGTGTTCTCCTTTTCTCCGGTGGAAGCCGCCGCCGGTCGGTTGCGTTTCGCTTGATCTGAGTGCAAGATAACACGCTAGCGATATATCCGTCAATCCGGAATGTTGCACAAAGAACACGCTAGCGAATTGTGCAAGATGACGATAGCGTGTTATACTAATATATGATATATTTTATATATGCAAAGTACAGCACATAAGAAAGCTACACAGAGATACGAACAAAAAGCCTATGATAAAGTATTGCTTAGGATCAGAAAAGACACTGAACCAACACGGGAGACGATCACGGCGGCAGCCGATGCGGTCGGCCTGTCTCTTAATGCTTACATCATGGAAGCTATACGGGAGAAGATCAGCCGGGCCGGTCCTTCTTGACGGCGGCGGCGAAAAGGCATAAAATTTGTTATATGCACTATGTAAAGCGTTAGAGTCTTTATAAATAAAATATACTGGAATGAATAAAAGGCGCGTTAGTCCTACGACTGGCGCGCTTTTTGTATGGGTGAAATATGGCAGCGGATAAAAGAACACAGCACAAGAAAAGAAGAGACGCGAAGCGCGACCCGGTCACCGGAAAATCAGAGTATGAAAAGGTAATGTCGGGAGAGATCGAGCCGACAGGATGCCAAAAGGGATGGAAGAATCTGCGGCCGGTCCCGTTCGATCAGATGACAGAAGAGCAAGCGCTAGAGATAAGGAGAAAAGGCGCGGCAGCGGTCCGGGAGATCAGAGGAGAAAAGAAAACAGCTAAACAGGTATTAGAAAACTTGTTAACCCTTAAAGCTACAGATGAGCTAATAGATAGTGCAGACTTAACACCGGAACTAATTGAAAGACTAAAGAAGGGCGCGAAGGGCGCGACGCTGTACGATCTAGTTGGAGCAGTTGCACTAGGAAAAGCACTAGACGGAAATATCAAGGCCGCCGAGTATATCCGGGACACATACGGAGATAAGCCGGTTGACAAGGTCGAAGTGCAGGCGGACATCATGACGGACACAGACCGCGCAATGCTGCAAAAGATCAGCGCAAGGCTTGACGATCCGGGACTTGTGATCGTGCAGGACGTGACCGGCAAAGACACTACCTAAAATGCACGCATGAGAAGATATAGTATTACCTATTCGCTAAAGTGATCTTTCGCGCACAGATCGAAAATAGCCACAAACCCGCATGGTTGACACGTTTATCGGGAATCGGGAACGGCCTTGATGATCCTAGAGGTTGACATAAATACACACTTGATCTGTCCAGATGATATATACACTCATTTGATCTTGATTTTTCCATAGATCATCTGGATACAGTGTTGGCGGCGGCTTCCGGATCATTTCCCAGCCCGGCAGGACACCCCCACCCTGCGGCGCGAAAAAATTTCCCGGCGGGAACCCCCCGTCTTGCTAGAAAATATTATTTCAGAAACGGAGTGTTAACACCATGACAGAAAACACAAAAGTCTTAGGAATACGGCTAGAAAACAGGGATAAAGAGAAGCTATCAAAGTATCTAAATAGGGAGAGTGCGGAAAGTCTTTTAAGGCAGATAGAGCGCGGGGAGATAACCCTGACACGAAAAGGTGTAGTAATGGAGCGTGTTAACACCAAAGTAGGGGATGTTAACACCACTATAGAGCGGGTTTCAGAAAAAAATGCAGTAATAGACACTGTTAACACCATTTCGGAAAGTGTTAACACTTGTGAGAACTGCCCCTATATGGATGATCTAAATATGGATGGATTTAATGAAGTATGTGAGTACAAAGGGATAGATAGGCAGAAAGCACTGGATAAATGCGTTCAAATGCTGTGGCGGTGAAAAATCAAAAATCGTCGTCGCTATCGCGAAAGAAAGGAGAAGGGGGAGAGTATGACAGTAAGGGAAGCGAAAAAGGAATTAAGACCGATAAAGGAAATGGCATCTGATATAAAGGCCGTGGAATTAGAGATAGAACGCTTAATGACCGTAGCGACGAAGATGACACCTAACTATGATCCGGTTGGGTCTAGTAGTCATCAGAACAAGATCGAGGAAGCCGTGATAAAAATGAACGACTATAAATCCCGGTTGACGGATATAGTTCTTGAAAGTTTGGAAAAGAAGAACGAGTGCTTGAACAAATTAGAGAACGTGCAGCCAAAATCCCTGAGAAAGATTCTCCTGTTGTACTATTTCAACGATATGACCATTGAGAAAGTGGCTGAGACTATCGATAGATCACCGAGATGGACATATGAAATGTATAAAACCGCTTTAGAGGAATACGCGAAAAAAAATTGAAAAAATTTCTCTCACATCATGTTTTTGCATAAAATTATCTGATATTTTGTTAATGGTAAATTTGTTTTCATTTGGTAACTTCTCCTGTAAGGGCTGTCTTAGGGCAGTCCTTTACTAATGTATGGATTTAACAGCCTATAAACCTAGCGAATTAAGAGAAAAAGAAATAGATTATTGCCGGGCTAACCTTGAATATTTCGTAGAAACCTACGGACATATTGAGGATAAGGACGCAGAAACCTTGATTCAGCCATTTAACTTATGGGATAAGCAAAGGAAGGCATTGAGGTCGTTCAGAGACAACAAACTGAACGTGATCCTAAAAGCCCGTCAGCTAGGTATTACGTGGCTGGTTTTACATTACGCCCTGTGGAAAATGATAAATCCGGGGCGAACAGTCATAGGACTGTCAAGAACAGAGGACGAAGCGCAAGAGCTTGTAAGAAGGATGTCCGTCATCCTCGATAATATGCGAGAGCTATTCGCACCTAAAACCGATCAGCCGATAAACTGGGTGAACAGCACATGGGAAAACACCTCACTTATTTTAACGATTCACTTCCCCAATCTCCCCGATAGTGTTTTCAAATGCTTCCCAAGTTCACCCAATGCGGCCAGATCGTTTACCGCAGACTTGATTATTTTTGACGAATGGGCGTTCCAGCAGTTTGCAGAAGATATCTGGAAGGCGGGTTTTCCGACAATAAACAGACCATCAGGCGGTCAAGTAGTCGGATTATCCACAATAGAGCGCGGTTCGTTCTTTGAAAACATATTTACCGACCCTGATAACGGGTTTAACAAGATATTTATACCGTGGTATGCAGACCCCCGAAGAGACGAAACGTGGTATGAGAACACAAAACGTACTATGGGGGACATGATAACGCAAGAATACCCGGCGACTATAGAGGAAGCCTTGACTGTACCGGGCGGATCGTTCTTTCCTGAGGTCAAAAGGGAAACTCATGTTGTCAAAAAGGAACTTGAAGGTAAGTTACGGCGGTATGTTAGCATAGATTACGGCTTAGATATGCTGTCTGCGCACTGGATTCAAGTGGATTGTCACGGAAATGCGCAGGTTTATCGTGAATATGACGCACCGGACAAGACAATAGGCGCAGCTTGCGACATTTTGATGTCAATGTCCGAGGGTGAACACATAGAATACTGGCTTGCACCGTCCGATTTGTGGTCAAGAAGCCAAGAAACGGGTAAATCAAGGGCAATTTTGTTCTCCGAGAACGGAATTAATCTGACAAAAACAAGCAGAGACTTTCAAGCGGGGTGTGCATCCATGAAAGAATGGCTGAAAGTCGTCGATGAACACCCGAAATTGACGATTTTAGACGGTTGTGCGCCTAATTTGTACCGTTGTTTACAGAAAATACAAAAAGACAAGAAAAGACCGAACGTTTACGCAAAAGACCCGCACGATCTAACCCATGATCCGGATTCGTTAAGGTCGTTTTGTGTTTGGTGGGTCAGAAGCCCGGATATTGACTATGACCGGATAGAAACTAAACAGCATAGGTCAATCCTTGAAGATATAGAAAACGCAAGCGAAGAGGATAGAGAGTACCTTCTCGCTAAATACGGTGAGCCGGTATGAGGTTTAAGAAGCTAATGAAAAAGGTCAAGAAGGCAATAGCACCGAGTTCAGAAGAGAAGAAACGCGATAAATGGCGTGGAAAGCTGGAAGAAGCCAGAATTGCATACGGATCGACCCTTAAAGAGATATCTAAAAATCAGGGCATCTATGAAGGCACTAGAGAGGTAAACGGAAACCCGAACACCAATTTAGCTGCTAAGACTTTGGCAATCAATGTTAGAAATATCGCTTATGAATTGATCGAGTCGCAGGTAGATTCTTCAATTCCCATGCCAAAAGTCACAGCACTCCATGAAGGTGACGAAGAGTTAGCCCGTTCTATAGAAAGAGCCTTAGTAAACAAGGTTAAACTGCTTAAATTGTCCATACTTAATGACCAGATGGAGAGGACAGTTCCGGTCAAGGGCGGTGACTTCTTCCTTGTTGAATGGGATAACGATATGGGTTTTCACTCAAATTACGGTGATGTGAACGTTCTTGAGATTGATCCGAGACAGGTTATACCGCAACCCGGCGTTTCAAAGATAGAGGATATGGACTATATCTTCATCCAGACTGCCAAAACAAAAAAAGCGGTTAAAGAAAAATACAACGTTGATGTTGAGGACGCATCCGAGGAATACAAGGATATAAGGGGCGCAGAAGGCGATTCTAGCCTTGATAACGATCTAGTCACAGTAAATACCGTCTACTACAAAAATAACGGCAAAATAGGGCGTTTCGTGTGGGTAGACGACTATACCTTAGAGGACTTAGATGATTATCAGGCAAGGATCACAAGAAAATGTAAAGAATGTGGCTTTGCGACAGAAGAAAAGGTATGTCCTCAGTGCGGTTCTAAGAGATTTGAAGAAACCGAAGACGAGCAATTCTCGATAGAAATACCTTTAATGCAGGAACAGGGCATAGACCCGGAGACGGGCTTACCTATGGAGATATCTGCAACGGAAACTATAACGCTTGACTATTACAAGCCTAATTGTTTCCCGCTGATAGTTAGGAAGAACGTATCAAAAAGCAATTCCCTGTTAGGCTTTTCCGATGTCAAAGTCATTGAAGATCAGCAGGATTTAATCAAGAAAGTCGGTTCAAAGGCCGCAGAGAAGACATTAAAGGGCGGTTCTATTGTTACGTTACCAAGAAACGTAAAACTTGAAACGACTGATAAGGAATTGAAGATAGTTCGATTAGAAGACCCGCAGCAAAAGTCGATGATCGACGTTCTTAATATGCAAGTCAATATCCAACAGGATATGCAGATGGTCAATAAAGCCTATGAAGATGCAAGGTCTACGTTGGGTATTACGGACGCATTTCAGGGTAAATATGACCCGTCTGCGGTATCAGGTACGGCTAAACAGTATTCGATCAATCAGGCAGCCGGTCGTTTGGAGTCCAAGAGAGTTATGAAGAACGACGCATATGCAAAATTGTATCAGTTAATGTTCCAGTTCTGGCTGGCATATGCAGACGATCCGTTACCGATTACGGGTAGTGGTGTAAACGGCGAACAGGAATACGACATACTCGACAAAAAGGATTTCATCAAACAGGACGCAGCCGGTGATTACTACTGGAATGACGAATTTTTGTTTGAGACTGATCCTACATCGACCATGATGGCCAACAGAGAAGCAATGTGGCAGCAGATCGATATGAAATTGCAGTCAGGCGCTTTCGGTCAGTTAGGCTCTTTGGAGACTATGAGACTGTACTGGTCATTGATGGAAAAGAACCATTATCCGAACGCAGGTGACGTTTTAAGTCAGATAGAACAGATGCTTGTTGAACAGCAACAGGCAATGATGCAACAGCAAGCAATGATGCAAGGGGGTATGCCAAATGAAATGCCCGTTATGTGAAATTGAAATGCGGATAACCGCTTCCAGAAACATTATCAAAATGGAAGACGATGTACCGCACTTGTTCACGGAACAGGATTTGTCCTGCCTAAATGAAAAGTGCGAAAACTACAACACTGTAGTTGAAACCGTGAGCAATGAACAGCCGGTCGGCTAATAAGCATTACGCTTTTAGATATAACTCGCAGTAAACGCGCAAAAATTACGAAAGGAAAATTGAATAATGGAAAAGAAAAATCTTCTTGATCTCGACTTACAACTCTTTGGAGAGGAAGTCGAAGACACAGGCGTAGAAGTGCAAGAAACCGCCGATCTTGCAGAAGAGGACGACAGTTCTGATGAAGTTGACTACTTTGAAACAAACGACGAAGAAGAGGAAGAACCGGAAACCGTCGAGCCGGTGCAGCAGTCAGCCGAAGAGAACGCGCGCTATGCAGCTATCAGGCGCAGAGCTGAAGAGGATGCTCGGAGAAAATATGCGAGTATGCTTGAACCTTTGAACCAGAGAGTAGCCGCTATGTGCGACGGGGTAACACACCCGGTTACAGGACAACCCGTAACAAACGTGATTGAATACTTTGATGCGTTGGAGAATCAGGAAAGAATACAGAGGGAGCAGGAGCTTCAAGAGAAGGGCGTTGATCCTTCGTACATTGATCGTGCAATAGCTTCAAACCCGATGGTCATTCAAGCAAACCGGATAATCCAACAGCAGCAACAGGCAGCAGCAGATTCAGCATTACAGACTGATATATCAAAGGTCGTGGAAATTGACCCGAATATCAAGTCGTTTGATGATCTTGCTAATATGCCTAACTTTCCGGAAATAGCCCGTCAAGTTGGAAGGGGTCTGAGTTTAGTTGATGCGTATAAGATGGTCAATTTTGAGAATTATATGCACCAAAACAACGAAGCGGCGCGACAGAAGGCCATAAACCAGATGCGGGGTAAAAGTCATTTAGCGTCACGGCCTGTAAGCGTTGCGACAGAGAATGATGACGTGGAAGTACCCGCAGAGATCATGAAATCTTGGAAGGCCGACGGGAAATCAGAAAAAGATATACGCGCACTGTATAAGACAGTAGCGGGGAAATTAAACATCAGTTGAAAGAGAGGACAAAGATATGGCATTTGAATTTTACAAAGCCGAGACTGATGCTGCGCCTATCGAGAAAGAAGTCGTAGCAACTAACGGCGTTACTTACAATCACGGATGTCTCCTTGTTTATGGATCTGCAGGGACAGTTACGACGACGACGGCACAGCCTGAGTTTGTATACACGGGCAAGACCGTAACAGCAAAGACCGGCGACAAGCTCGCAGTTAATGTTGTTCTGCCTGAGTATGAGTACATCACGACACTTTCTGCAAGCGGTCAGTCGCTTAAAGCCGGTTGGAAGGTTACAACGGATGGCGAACACGCAACGGCTACATCGGTTAGTGGAATATTTGAGCTTCTTACAGGCGGCGGTGCTTCCGGATCACAGGTTGTTGGTAGATTTTCATAAAAGGGGGATAAAGCAATGGCAGTTATATTTAGCAAACATGGCGGCCTTAATGACGAGGCGTGGAAAGTCATTGACACTGAGCTGTCAATGGTTATACAGGATACAGACACAGAAAAGAACAAGGACGACGAGCTGCTAAAGGCTCTTTACAACGTCAAGAAGTCAAAGAAGTTCGGTGAGAAGCAGGGATCAATGACCGAGTTCGGAAACTTTGAAGAAGTAACCGAAGGCGATAACGGTGTAGCAGATGACTACTCGATGGGCTTCTCAAAGCTGATCGAGCATCATCAGTTCATCAAGACCTTTATGTGTACCAGAGAAGCAAAGGACGACGGACAGATCGATCTTATGAAGCAGACCGCAGCTAACTTTGTTCGTGCATACAAGAGATCAAGAGCGCAGTACGCTAGCGATTGCCTTGTTGCAGAGGGTGAAACATTCACATATGGAACAAAGACATATGACAAGACGACAGGCGATGGCAAGGGACTTTTCGCTACAGATCATCCGGGCAAGAAGACTGGCGTTCCTACACAGTGTAACGTCTTCACAACCGCTTTCGGATCAAACGCAACAAACCTTTACAAACTTGCTAATATCGGGCGTAATTTCCTTAATCAGTCAGGTAACGTAATGGGTTACACGTTTGATACAATCATCATTCCCGGAAATACACCGGCTCTTGAAGACCTTATTAAAAGGATTATTCATTCAGAGCAGATCGTCGGGTCTGATTTTAACGACATCAATACTCAGAAGGGTGTTTGGAAGCTCGTTGTAAATCATCGTTGGACAGCGGCATCCGGTACAGCTCCTTACATCATCATGAGTTCAGAAGCACAGAGAGAGCTTAACGCAGGCGTATTCTTCGACAGAGTACCTCTTGATGTTTCAAACGAAGTGCTTAATAAGTCGAGAAACCTTGAATGGTCAGGTTACGCTAGATGGAGCGCAGGCTTCAATGACTGGAGAGCGTTCATCATGGGTGGCGCACAGAACGGACAGAGCATACCGTCATAAAGGGGGTTCGCATGATACCTAAAGGACTTAAAGTAGGCGATACATATCTTGAAGATAAATTAGTCTACAAAGTAACTAGGGTTGTCAGCGAAGGCATTTACGAAGCGACTTGGACTGGTAAAATCCAGTCCGAGCCGCTTTCTGCTGAACAGCCGAAAGAAGAAGTAAAAGAGGACTATATGTCAATGCAGTATGCGCAGCTAAAAAAATTATGCGCAGATAGAGGGCTTGACGCAAAAGGAACAAAGGCCGAGCTTATAGCAAGGTTAGAGGGATGAAATGAGTACATGGTATGACTTGAAATTGGCTGTATTACAGAAAATGTTTGCGGCAGACGATAAAGTGGTTGTTGACGAGTCCACAATGGGCTATTTAGCCGCTATGCCGCACGTAGCGAATGAAGGATTAGCGTTACTTGCTACGGCTGGTAAATTCATCACTAAGTCCGTTAAAATCGCTCAGATGGATATACAGAATCTTGTATCACCGTCTATCTCCGATCCTATACATGAGTTTTCTGAAGGCTATACTTATACAACAGATCAAGGGCAGTCATACTATTTTGAAGCATCAGGCACCGGAGTTTGCAATATATACGTCGATGAAGTATTGGCTGACTCAATAAGCATCGAAACAAAAGGCTATGAAATATTCAAGGGGCTTATCTCCAACCTTGAAAAGAAGCCTGTCAAATTTGAGTTCATAACCCTGTTTCCTATGGGGTTAAGGAATATCGCAGTCTATAAAGAGTCATTTCCGAGCGAAGAGGATATTGTACCTTACACCGACAAGGTTAAGTACGATATGTCAGTATTAGCGCCGGATTTCTATATGATCGACCCTCAGGGTATCTTTTATGAGGGATCATATCAGCAGTATCTCCAAACTACCGATTTTTATCAGGAAGGCACAAAAACACTTGTCTTAGACAGAGATATGATAGGGAATTTCACGGTTTATTACAGGGCGTATCCAGAACAGATAACACCCGAAACGGACGATGAGTACGAATTACCTATTGATCCCGAAGTGTATGTTTTGTTGCCCTTATATATGGCGTCTCAGCTTTACAAGGACGATGACAACGGTATTGCTACGGCATATAGAAATGAATTTGAAGTAGGCTTTGATAGGTTAGTCAATTCAGCTAATTTGTCGGCTTTTGAAGAGTTTACCAGTGAGAGTGGGTGGATTTAATGCCTGTATCTTTCAAAGTTCCAAGCTCACCTAAAAAGAATATATTTGTTATAGATCAGTTCAGGGGTGTTGATTTTACTGACACCGAAACAAACGTTGACGACAACAAGAGTCCTAATGCGGAAAACATGGTGCGCTTAGTACCGGGAAAAGTCCGTAAAAGAACAGGATATAAGACAAGGCTTTTATTTGCGGATACAACGGATGTAAACCGCGCTATAAAGTCATCTGACAAGTGGACTGAGTTACATATAAGCGCTTCATCAAGAGATAGCGGATATGTCCTGTCAAAGTTTTATGACCTGATCCCAGCTAACACGAATGTCGAAATACGTTTTGTGGTTGAGTTTGTGGGAAGTTATGCTATAGATATTTATCCACAGACTAAACCGGGTGGATACTGGACTGGTACGGGTACGGTAGAAGAACCCTATGAGGACGTATGTTCACTTAACAGCTATGTCACGGCTAATACTATATCCGATTTAAGGGTATGGAGAACCGCAGACGCAGGCGAAGACGACTATTTCAAGATTAAGGAAATGCAGCTTTGCTTCAAAAAGAGTGCATCGAGCGCCGATAAAATGGAATGGTCGGCAGCACCAGAGGACACAGGGGCAAAGTATGTAAAGCGTTCAACTACTGATCCGGTCTATGGATGCCATATACTTAAAGCATACAATGCGAACAGGGTTGTAAATGTCAACCGAGCCTTAAATACGTCTGATACGTCTGAGACAATATCAGCGCCGTATTCTCCGAGTGATGCCACTTATGAGTTAGGAGAGTATCTTTACAAGGATAATGACACATCCATAAGGGTATATGTCGAGTTTGACTATACTGCGACAGCCGCTTTCAAGGTGGCCGTAGGCGGTGGGGGATCCGCATCTATAGCCGCGTCAAATTCAGAAAAACACTACTCAGGGAATTTTAGTGCCGGTAGTTATACGTCAAAGGACGTATTTTTCAAGTCAACAGCATCAGGCACAACGGCAACACTGACTATAAAAAAGTTCGCCGTTATGTACGAAAAGGACAGTAACTATACATGGTCATCAGCCCCGGAAGACAGAGGGCTTGAATTTCATATTGAAGACGTATACGGGACAGACGCTTACAACTATTCGACTATTACAGACTACTATGAATCCATTGAGTCAACGTCGTTATATGCTGAATCAACGGCAACAATCGGTAGTGCGGCGTCGCTTGTATCCGGCTTTGGACACATAATGTTCGATCTTGAAACGTCTACATCACAGACTATAAGCAAGATCGAATTATTAGTTATATCGAATCTGTCAAACGTGCTTGAAAAGATAGAATTTACCGAACAAGTCAATCAGCACTTTGATATGTACTTAGCTACAAACAGGGCAAACGGGGAATATTTTACAGAGCTTCAAGTAAAATACTACCTTGATAGCGCCGATGCAACTTGCTTGACGTACTTTAAGAATATTTCCGTAAGGCGTGTATCGTTAAAGAGTGATTATACATCGTTTGCAAAGAATTATATTTATCACGTAGGTAAGATATTTTACATATATTCTACGGCAAACGAGAATATTACAACTTTATATTCAGACGCAAACCAGCACAGGAGTCAGTCTTGGCAGCTTAATGATAAACTGATTATCCTTGATGGTAAGAAGATATACTCTTATGAGTACGGCAAACCTATAGAGTTATTGACAAGTGGTGACGGATATATACCTTTAGTCACAATCTCAAAAGACCCGGCTGGTGGCGGTACGTCGTATGAAGCACTTAATATGTTGCAACCGGGCTTTTATGAGCAGTTCTACGTTACAGAAGCAAAGGCCACTGAAACCGCTTTCCATTTATCGTTTAGTGGGCTTGATTCCAAAACCACAAAAGCATGGGTGCTTAACTCAAACGGTACATGGGTAGAGAAAACAGAAGGGACACATTATTCTGTCAACAGAACGACAGGAGTTGTAACTTTTACAACAGCACCCGGAAAAAGCCCGATAACCGGTCAGGATAATGTAAAAATCCTAGCGTATAGAACAGTACCGGGATATCAGGATAGAGTCGCAAAATGCACCATAGGGACATTGTTTGGTGTCGGCGGTGCATCCGATACCCTGTTTTTAAGCGGAAATCCCGATCATCCTAATTGGGACTTTTTCTCAGGAAGATTAGATCCGACGTATTTTCCAGACACGGGTTATTCTGTTTTAGGGTCTGCGGCTAGTTCAATAGTTGGTTATGCGTTAGTAAACAACTACCTTGCTACGTTCAAAGATGAATACGACCCGTCACAGAATGTAACCATAAGGGCGGGAAATCTGATCCTAGATTCAAGGTCAAACACATATGAACCATCATATACGACGGTAAACACGCTTCAAGGCAACGGTGTTGTATCGTCGTATTCTTTTGGATATTTACAGACTGAACCGTTATTTTTGACTCGTGCAGGCATTTACGCTATCACTGCACAGGATATCACGGGTGAAAAGTATAGCCAGAACAGATCATTCTATTTGAACGGTAAATTGCTTAAAGAGAGCGATCTTGACAGTGCTATGGCCACAGTCTTTGACGAGCAATATATCTTGGCAATAAACGGAAAGTTATATATCCTTGACGGTTTGCAGTCTATCCATAACGAGAAGTCCATGCCTTATGCAACAAGGCAATACGCCGGTTTTTACTGTACGAACGTCCCGGCTTCTTATATATGGACAGATGAGCAGGCACTTTGGGTAGGTACTTTCAGCGGAAGAGTATGTCGTTTTGAAACGGACATTGATTCTCTTGATTCGTACAACGATGACGGAAGGGCAATTTATTGTTGCTGGGATACACCCGATCTTGACGGCAATCTGTTCTATAAGAACAAGACGTTCAGATATTTCGCTATACGAATAATGAACGCCTTGAGAACGTCGTGCAAAATGTACTCAAAGAAGCTGGGTGCATGGACTCTGATTAAAGAAGACAACGCAACCGGCACAATTTTCGATTTCAATTACATCGACTTTGAAAGATTTTCATTTAACACAGATACATCCGCAAAGGTAGCACATACAAAAGTCAGGGTTAAGAAGATAGACAAAGCACAGTTCCGTGTCGAAAACGTTGCTAAGAACGAGCCTTTCGGATTATACGACTTAGCGATTGAGTATATCGAGAGCGGAAATTATAAGGGGTAAAGATATGGCTTTTACAAAAATCTCAACATCAGAATTAAACTCGCGCGGTGCAACAACTCTTCCGGATCAGCCGACAATATCAGCTACGGCGTTAAAACAGGAGTTTGATGCGCCTGCGAAAAACATTGTCGCACCTAAGTTTAATAACCTTATTGATGAGTTAGAAGCAGGAACATCAGCTGCAAGTTTAGGGGCGGTAGCACCGACAGGAAGAACGGGGACTAAGGTTCAAGCCGTTATAGATAATATTTCATCTGATCTTGCCGCTGTCGAAGCTGATATGCCGGGGCTTGTAGCAAACGAGCATAACCATGATAACAAGGCTTTGCTTGATACTTATGAGCAGACCGAAACGGATTTAGCTGATGCAGTAACAAGAAAACACTCGCATACTAACAAGTCTTTGCTAGATACCTATACTCAAACTGAGAGTGATCTTGCTGATGCGGTTGCTAAAAAACATAGTCATGCAAACAAAACTGAATTAGACAAAATCGGTGAAGTCGGTGGAAGGCCGACGTATAACGGTAGCGATATAGGCGGTAGCGTAAATAATACCTTCAACAAAATCAAAGTCGGTTCAACAACTCTTACGGCAAGCAGTGAAGATACGTTTGAATTGAAAGAGGGTACAAACGTATCACTTATTCCTAATGCTGCGGATAATTCAGTTACGATCTATTCAACCGGTGGTTCGGGCGGCGGCGATATGCTTAAATCAGTATATGCCCCTTCAAACGTTACAGGAACAGTTGATAAAGCAGTAACCTTGTATGATGGCACTAATTCTTTAACAGCAACAATTCCACAGATAAACTTTACGGGGAATGTTAATGTGTCATCACCGGCAGAAGGTGAGTTGTTGACATACGACAATGTAACGTCAAAGTGGGTAAACAAAGCGCCTGACAAATCCTTTGTAAGATATGCGGGAGCAAAAAGTTATTCTGACCTGATGGACGGTACAGGGGCAACGGGCGGTACATATCTTTCATCAACATATGAGGATATGTTTTTCCTTTGTAGTGGTGGAACAATAGCAGATGCCACTGAAAAAGCAAAATGGACGGACTCATACAATATAGGGGACGTAATACCCGCTGACTCACACATAGCCGTAATAAATGTTGGTACGGAATTATCACCCGACTATCGCTTTGATGATTTTGGTGGATATGTTGATATTTCCGGAAAAGCTGACAAAGAGAACATTCCTATAACAATTAGCGAATTATGTTCAGTAGTAGCTGGGAGCAACGCAAGAATACCGTCGTCCGGTACAAACGCAAACATAAAAACAACAAGTACAGTTATTCCTCTTTGTGATCCGTCACAGGGAATACTTAAATACTCATCTGTAACCGTGAATAACGGATATGTTGAGATAAAAATGGCAGAAACAATATCAAGTAAAGTAGTCGGAATATTAGTGATTAATAACTAAAGAAAAGGAGAAAAATCATGACACCTACAGTTTATTTCGTTTCATACTACCTTCACAACAAGGACAACGATGGATGGGCATATCAAATCAAGAATAAATATTCGACCTTAGATGCCGCAAAAGAAGCGTTCCACAATGAAGCAGGCGCACACGTTAATCAGGCGGTATATGATGTTACTACAGTGATCCTTGAAGATTGCTTTGGCAACCAGATCATGATAGCGGCAGATACCAAAGAGGAAGAACCTTCACCAGAAGAAGTCTGATACTTTTTTATTCATGTTAAACCTCCACTAAGCGGTCTGTCTTCGGGCAGATCGTGAGGGGGCTTACAACGGCAAAAAGGGTAGACCGAGCGTAACTATTGTTTATTGTACTTGTACGCGCAAAATCCCCAATTTTCGGTTTGCCCTTTTTACATAAACTAAACGGTTAGCGACATAAACGGAAAGAAAAAGCACAGTCTTTTATCAAACGGAATTTCATCATATATGCGATTTTAGTTTGGGTTTTCTTATACGAAAGGAGTATAGATATATGAGTATGATACCTATGGAGTTTGATGGGGGGGTAAAAGGTGGACATATGCAAAAGTCACAGAAACCCTTGCAGTGAACGCATGGAGTGTACTTTTGTTCCCTCAAAATAGAGTTGTCATAAACGCTAGGTATAGAGGTACAAGTGGTACAGAGACATACCCTATGATAGTGTTTAACGGTGATAATAATGATGTATCAGCACAGTACGTTGCAGGCACTTCTATTGTTAATTTTACGGCAAATACAGATGCTATTGTTCAGTATGAATATTTAGAAGCGGCAAGCGATTAAATCCCCTCATCTACCTTGAGGGGTAGATAGGAGGATAGATGGCATTAACAGAAATGGAAAAAGATTTAGGTAGTGGCACGAAAAAATTGAGGATAGGTGAAAGCTTGGGTGTAGCTGTTTTAACAAGGTCGGCTGTCGGAGTACAAACAGTTACAATAGATGATATTACGCCCCCAAGCGTGACAGGTGCTACATTCTCACATTTAATATGTACTATAAGTGGTACGAATAATGCTGTACCGTTGGGAGTTACTTTAACAAATGGTCAGGCACGAATAGTGTATTATGTTGTTACAACAGCAACAGGTGGGCCTAACGGTACATTGTATCCTGTTTACAAAGAGAATTAACTGTAACGATTACGACATAAGGAGAACAGATATGAACGCAGGTGGCAGTGAGTTATTCTGAATGTAACGATTACGCAGTAGTCCAATCATATCGAAGGCTTATGCTACGGCATAGGGTATTGATGTAGGTATGGTTGGACGAAATGAAACGTAAGCGAAACAACTTAACCTTTTATTATAGCACAGAATATGTTATAATGACTATGCAAACCCGACACACCTCTCATTGAAGTGTCCCACGTCGGGTTATTCTGAAAGGTTGAAGGGTGCGATATGACAAAGGAAGAAAAAGAACTTGTGATATATTGTTTGAAAGCGGGTAGCGATTTTCACGATGAAATGTGCGAGGAATGTAAATGCTATCCTCAATGCGACCATTTTCAACAAGACGAGTTAATGGAAAAGTTAATCAAAGAACTTGAACAAAAGTCCTAACTGTGGGGCAAAAATGGAACATGAAACGAAGGCGGAACAAGTATGTTAGAAGAAATGCAACAAAAACTAATATCAATAGCGGAAGATTTTGACAAGTGGCTTGAAGAAATGGCTAAAAAGTACAATATGCCAAAAGACGAAATACAAGCATTGATTAAACAGTTTTTGCAATGCTAACGGAATGTGTAACGATTACGCAATTAACCGTGTCGTGGCGGTTGATATAAACTTTTCTTTTCAAAAGCATTACGGACGTGGTTTTATTTAGCACACAGGGGTTGTCGTGCCAGCGATAGCCCCTCCGCAATGCAACGATTACGATATAAAGATTTAGGCATCCTTCGGGGTGCTTTTTTGGTGGGTAAAAACAATGTTAGATGCAAATTCATATTTACAGGCTTACATAACCGTAGGCAGTTCAATACTCGGTATATGGGGCTTTATAAAGGTGTACCGGGATTTTAAGAAGAATAACGATGAAGCGGTCAAGCGGGATCAGCGAATTGATAAGGTTGTCCAGATTGTCGAGGAAAAGCACGAAAAATGGGACAAAGGCCTGAACGACGTTTACGCCGAACGCAACGCAATAGTTAAGCAATATAACGAGCGTTTAGACGAACAGGACGCAAAGATACAGGACTTGCTATCAATGCTTGTAATGGTCATGCAAGCACAAGATGCGATCCTTGAAGCCTTGATAGAACAGGGCATAGGAAACGGCGATATCAAAGAAACCCGCAAGGCATTACATAAATCAATTTCTGAGCAACTAGGAAAGTGAGGGAAAGCGTATGAAACTATCAGACAAGGCATACAACATTTTGAAATGGGTTTTATCCGTTGCAGTTGCACCGACAATAGCGCTAATAGCCGGGTTGGGAGAAGTGTTTAACTTTGATACATACACCATCATTCAGGTTATATCACTTGTTGCAACCTTCTTGGGAGCGATTTTCGGCATCAGCGTTTATAAATACAACAAAGAGGGCTAGATTATGGCATACACAGCACAATCCTTTCTTGAAAAACTCAAACCACTAGCGATAACGGATATGAGGGAAACGGGGATTCTGGCGTCACTTACCGGGGCGCAGGCGTTTATTGAGTCCAATAAAGGAAACTCAGGGCTTGCGCAGAAGGCAAATAACCTTTTCGGGATTAAGGGATCATATGATGGTCAGTCAGTCAGGATGCTCACAACCGAGTATTACAACGGAGTACCTCAAAGGGTTTACGCTAATTTCCGAAAATATCCTAATTGGCTAGATTCCATAAACGATCATTCAGCCTTATTTAACAGGCTTGAAAGATATAAAAATCTGCGGGGTGAAACAAATTACGTTACGGCCTGTAATAATGTGGCAAAAGACGGGTATGCGACAAGTCCGACGTATGCAACAACGCTTTTGAACACTATCAATAAATACAAACTGTACGAATGGGACGCAGAAGCACTTGGTAAACCGGCTGAGAAACAGCCCGTTCAGCCTGCCGGTGATTATTATCCGACATTAAAAAAGGGTGATCGAAATGATTATGTTCTGCATTGGCAGAAATATCTTAATCAGCTTGGTTATCACTGCGGAGCAGAAGACGGTATTTTCGGAAATAACACTGAGATTGCCGTTAAAGAATACCAAAAGGCAAAAGGACTTACGCCTGATGGCATAATCGGTAAAAATACATGGAATACGGTTGGCAAATAATTAGAAAGGGGTATTGAGAAATGGCAACTAAGAATTACATTCCAACAACATATCTTGGAAACGGAACAGGACAAACAAAAAAGTACGGAAATACGGTTGTATCTAATGGCGTTGTGCAGACAAACGTAGGAAGTAACCTTACATCACAGGGTTATCCTTCGTCTTACAACACATCAGGGACTTACACAACGTCTGTTTCCCCTACAAGTGTAAACACAAAAAGCAACACAAGTACGGGAGTTAATCAGTATGGATCGAGTGATTATTCAGATTACGATACGGGATATGATACAGGAAGTTATGACAGCGGATCATCTAGCGCAGCAGATGACGCTTTAGGTTGGGCACAGCTTGAATTAGACAAGGAAATAGCGCAGAAAAGCAACGAATTAGCGTTAGCACAGCTTGAATGGCAGAAAGAAAGTGACACAAAGAATTACGGCCTGTCACAGCAACAGTTGCAGATGCAGATTGACGCTGCCGCAAAAGAAGAAGCGGAAAAACAGAAAATCGCAAACGCATATAGAAACCTCGTTCTTTCATACGAAAATCAGTTAAAGAACCCGGACAACTATCTTAATGATCTTAAAGCCGCTGCACAGTCGGCATATGACAACAGTATGAACCAGCTCAACAATTCATACAATTCGCAGTTGTCGTCGTTAAAGGATATTCTCGGTCAGACAAATAGCCAGCTTCTTAGCAACTACAACAACGCAAAGAGTTCGATTAATCAGGAAGCTGAAAACTATTTGAGACAGGCATATGTAAACAATATGCTTTCGCAGAAGAACCTCGATCAGCAGTTAGCCGCGCAGGGGTTGAGCGGTGGTGCAACAGAGACGACAAGAGCAGGACTTGCTAACAACTACGGAAATGCAAGGAACAGCATTAACAATGTAACAGCAAACAATCTGTCTACGCTTTTGAACAGTTACAACAACAGCCTTGCAGATGCGCGTCAGGCATATACATCAGCGGTTGACTCAGCAAACCAGCAGAGGGCGAAATACGCTATGCAGCTTGAAGATACCCTGTCAAACAACAACATAAGCGCACTTATGGAAGCCAACAGAAAGCAGAAAGAAGAGGAACAGGCATATCTCAACCTTATTGAGAACGCTATCAACAGCGGTGCAGAAGGGCTTGGATATAACTATGGTGGTACGGGATCATCTACACCGGTTTCACCTTCGACGCCTAGTACGCCGTCAAACCCGACGCCTAGTACACCTTCGACGCCTTCAAACCCGACACCGAGTACGCCTTCACAGGGGAATACAAGCACGAATACAAACTTTAGCATTGACAGTTTGAAGAGTGAATTGCAGGCCGCTAAAACGTCGCAAGAGATTCAGTCGATTCTCAGCAAGTATTACGCAGCGGGTGACAACAATCAGAAACTTTATATAAAGACTGTAGCTGAAAAGCTGGAAGCATTAGGAAAGATTTAAGAGGGCGCGAAAATGGCGAAGGAGAGTACAACGACCACAAAGAAAAACAAACTTAGGGTCACAAAAGACAAAAACCCGATATCAACAGGTGCTTCGCTTTATAACGGCGATCAGCGTTTAGGTTTTGCGCATAAAATAAACGGCAATCCCGCAACATATGGGGTTGCCGTTGATAATATGGGTAGCCCGTATCGTGGTGCATATGACGGAAGCATTAACACACCGATAGGTCAGGTTGGATATGGCTATGACGGTGATACAGGCTATGCCAACTATACGCCTAATCAGTATGTTCAGGCACTTGCAAACCTTCTGAGTAAGAGATAAGGACAATAATATGGCCACAAGCAAAAAGAAAAAAGATAACGTCGGTAACAATAGCGGCAACGTCGGATATTCTGAACAGGCGTTAGCCGCTTTGGATACCGGGACATATGGCACGACTACAAACCGTAAGCCCAAAGCTACAACGAGTTCAAGTCAGGTTACTATAACAAAGACAATTCCTGTATTAAATGGAGCATCTACAACTACCACTATCTCTAGCAGTCCGTCTGCAACTACGCGTACTCAGTCAAGCGCTCAACCCGTATCTAAAACAAAAAATCCTAGTCGTACAACAAGTGAAAGAGGAATAAATACTACCAGAGCAAGGCAGAATTACGCTTCAAGGACTAACTATACACCAATCAAAACATCCCTTACAAAGAAAGATGAAGAGACGCTGTATAAATTCTTTGACCGGAACAGGACTAATATTAAAACAAGTGGTACTGCGCCTATTATTACACAACTTAAAAACGATATATGGGCTGATACTAAGGAATGGGAAACCAGATACGGAAAACCCATTGAGCAGATTGTAGAAGAATACGCCAAAGACTGGGATAGTATATCTGCAAGGAAAGATAAAGAATACGGAGATAAGCATCCTGTCCTTGCAACTATAAAGAACGTTATAAACGGTGGTACGACAGAAGCAGCAGTTGATCTGGCTGCAACCGCAGTAAATACAGTTGCGCCTAACAGCAATCTTGCAAAGGCATATAAGAACGCCACAGAAGCATACTCAAAGAAAAAAGCTCAGACAAAAGAGGGCGTTACCTCAGATATGAGTGATGTTGGAAAGACTATTTATGACGTAGGCACAAATGCCGCTGAAAGGGTCATACAGTACGCTTCGCCTTCAAAGGCTAAGTATTTATTAACGTTAGGTAAAACAGCCGAAAATACACGCCAGAACCTTAAAGAAAGGGGTATTGATGACACGTCAGGCAGTGCAAGGGCGCAAAGTCTTGCGGCTGGAGCAGTTGATACCGCTTTGGATGTATACGGACTTGATAAAATTAAGGGACTTAAAGGGTTACAAGAGTCCGGCAATCTTGTAAAATCCCTTATAGGATCAGCGGCTATAGGCGGCGGTGAACAGGCATTAACAAGCATTATTAACGAAGCGGTTGACCGTATAGCCAACAAGGACAAGTCTATTTATAACACAAACGTCCAGAATTATATGGCACAGGGAATGTCGGAAAATGATGCCAAAGACAAAGCATGGTCTGATGAAATAGATACTATTTTGCAAGAGACAGGTATGGGCGCAGTAGTAGGTGCGACTATGGGAACAGGCGGCAAAGTAGCAAAGAAGGCCGCAAATACCCTTGTTGATGCAGCTACAGGGCGTCAAATACCTAAATTGTGGACGCCGAAAAAAACCGATCCGGTTATTGACAAGGCAATCAAGCAAGCAGATCAGGCCACAAGTGAAATAGAAAAACTACGTCAGCAAATCCCGGAGACATCGGATGACGTTATAGAAACGCCGCAGGAAATTCGGAACGAGCGCAATCTTGAGAGAATACAAGATACTCTCCCCAATAATATAGGCAAAAAGCGCCCGTTTATTGAATTATCAGAAGAAGCACAAAGGGCGCAAAGCGCATTAGAAGCTGAACGTATGGGATTACCATTATCAGAGGGTGAACAGGCGGCATTAGATAGTGTTAGAAATAGAATTGAAACACCAGAACCAGTGAACCGTGTTGCGGCAGAAAAAGCAGAGACTAACCCTACATTGACCCGAAAAGTCGAACCGTTACAGGGAGAAGCTAAGACTAAGGCTCAGGCAGAAGTAAAGTCAAACAAGGCTCAGATAAAAGCGTTAAATAACGAGATAGACATACTTAAAAACGATCCGAAGAGCCAATACCGCGGCAAACTTAAAAAGGCCGTAAAAGCGGAAATAGATGCAAAGAAGAGCCAAATTGCAGAATTACAGGGCAGAAACAAGGCCGTTACCCGTGAAATCAAGGGAGAGCCGACACCTGTTGTTGAAGAACTTGGACTTCAAAACGAAGTAAAGAACATTAAAAACGAAATCCGCAAAGTCGGTAATATGTGGGTCGGCGGTGATGCAGGAAAGCAGCTTGTTAAGGATATTAACAAGTCTCTTGACGATTATATAGAGACCGGGAACGATCAAACGCTGCGTGATCTATATGCAAGTATGTATCAGCTTCATACTATGGCGACTAATGAATATACGTCTCAGAAGGGTAATGTATCACGTTATACAGACTATTATCCAAATGAAGATGGTATTTTAGAGTCGATTATATCACCCAAAGGCTTTATCGGAAGCGTGATACGGACGGTAGGAGACTATCATAAGTCATTGAACACTCCGGCCGGGGAAAGTGCGCCCGTAGATCGTATCACGGAAAATATTGAACCGCCCGTCACGGAAACTCCGGTTGATAATGTACCGCCTACAAACGACGAGGGTATTATCCCGCCTAACGATGGCGGCAATGTACCGCCTATACCGCCTGAAACACCTGATCTTGAATACCCGGATGGTGGAGATAGAGTACGTTCATTCTCGCGCCGTGGTTCTCAGGATGATACATTACCTGAGGAAGTGAGAAATATTCTTGCAGAAGACACGTATAAAGTAGTTAGAAATGCTGATGTTGAGACTAGAGCAAATGAGCTTTTTGATCCTGAGAATACCGCGCAAACAATGTCTAACCTTAATCGTGCGGTCGAAAATCATGATCCTGCTGCTGCTTTATTAAGTTATAAGCTGGCAAAAACATATTTTGATGAGGGTAATTATGACGCGGGCTTAGACGCTATTGAGAAAGTCAGTGCGGAATTAACAAGGAGCGGTCAGTTTACACAGGCCGCCAAACTTGCAATGATGCAAAATGATCCGATGGCAGCATTGCGTTCTTATACGCGCGACTTAGACAGGCTTAATCAGTGGGGAAATAAGAAATATAAAAACAAGTGGAATGATCTTGAATTATCACAAGAGGACATAGATTTATTCAATAGTGTTCAAAAAGGTGATGCCGAAGCACTCAGCAATGTAGTAGATCAGCTCAACTCGAAGTTTGGTAAACAGATCCCTGCTAATTTGTGGGATAAAGCAGTTGCTGCAAGTAAAACTTCAATGCTTCTCAACATGAGAACACAGGGACGTAACATAGTTTCTAACTTGGCTATGCTTCCTTTAAGGTCGGCTTCTGATAGGGTATCAGCGCTTGGACAGAATATAGTTCATCTTATTAATCCGGATGTTAAAGTCACGCAGTCTTTAACAGGCGGTTCTAAGCAGCAAAAAGAAATAGCCACGCAGATATGGGATAGGCTTAAAGACGATATAACCGGCGAAAATAAGATGAAGGATAGCGTACAATCCGATATCTTATCTCATAGGCAGATATTTAATGACGACTGGTTTGCAAAATGGATTGATAATATAACAAATGGTGGCGTTCAAGGACTCAATGAAAGACTGGGTGGGGACGCTAACAGATCGACAATGGAGACCCTTTCAAACTTCACGTACTGGTTGATGGGTGATTTTGGCGACACTCCGTTTGTAAAAAAGAATTTTGTTAACCGTCTTGCGTCCTACATGAAGGCTCAGGGAATAGACAAGGTTGAGGATGTTCCGGATGATGCAATAGCAATAGCCACACAAGAAGCGTTAAAGGCAACATTCAAAGATGATAATGCTTTTTCTAATGCGCTTGCAAATGTAAAAAAGAGTACCGGAAAATTTGGAGAGGTAGCACTCCCGTTCGTAAAAACCCCGGCTAACCTTGCAATGAGGGGCATTGATTATAGCCCGGCAGGACTTGTAAATACGTTTAGAAAAATAAAGAGCGGTGCAGAAGCAAGCACAGTCATAGATGAGTTAGCAAAGAACCTTACCGGTACAGCTATGATTTATCTTGGCTATAAGCTGCGTCAGAATGATCTTTTAAGCGGAAACTACTCCGATGACAGCGACGAAAAAGCATGGCAGAAACAACAAGGTATGCTTGAAAACGCGATACATATTGGAGACAACTACTATACTGTAGATTGGGCGCAACCGTCAGCCACACCCTTGATTATAGGATCTACAATATATGATGCTATAAATGCGTCAGATAATGACAATAATAACGTCTTAGATACGGTAAATACAACTTATAGGGGCGCTACGGCAGTTGCTAACTCATGGCTTAACACATCTCCTTTACAGTCATTATCAGAATTACTAGGGGGAAGTGATTACAGCGGTTCTACTGCTGAAAACATTGCAAATACTATTATAGAGTTTCCGCAGAGATTTGTTCCTGCACAGTTGGGGGCAACGGCAAGGACTATTGACCCGGTTATGAGAGACACTTATGAATCGGACGACACTCTCACAGGCATTTTAGGCAATCAAACGCGGCAATTACAGGCAAAAATACCGTATCTTAGCAGAGAATTACCTATATCGTATGATACATGGGGCAATCCTAGAACAAGAAGCGACTCAACAGCGGAAGCCTTTTTTGCGCAGAATCTTAATCCCGGACAGTTAGGAAACAAGAACGAAACACCTATTGATGCTGAGATACAGCGTATTTTTGACGCAACCGGTGATAGTGGTGTATTTCCGTGGGCGGCAGCAAGAAGTCTTGATCTTGGTAACGATGGCAAAATAAAGCTCACAAATGAACAACACAGCGAATATCAGAAGACATTAGGCCAGTTATCGTATAATCTTGCAGAAGGGATTATTAATAGTAGTGAGTTTAAAGCCCTGTCTGATGATGAGAAAGCGGAAACGCTCAATAAAGCGTATAAATTTGCTAATCAGGTATCAAAAGAAGAACTCTTTAACCATACAACGGATCAGAATAAAAAACTGATGGCGGCCTATAGAGAAAATGGTGTCAATGGTGCGGTTAATTACTTGGTAGGAAAAGATACCGCAGAAAAAAAAGAGGAAAAAACGGCAACACCTAAAACCACAACTACTAAAACTAACACCGTGGCGAATACTGTTCCTAAGATGGAACAATCAAAGGCTAACGATCAGAAACAGCAAAAGCAATCATCAGCTAGTGATTTAGGGATAAAGCAAGACACTTATGCAAAGATCGGTAACAAGGCCGGTAAAAACGCAGAGAAGGTATATAACGCTATTCCGTCACTGAAAAGAAACGGTTTAGGCAGTTCCAGCGCTTATTATACCTATGCGGATGCACTTTCAGTAGATCCCAACCTGTCAACGGCCGACTTTATAAAGACGTTCAATTCCATTGACGCGGATAACAGCAAGGGTATCAAACAGGATGAGCTTATAACATATTTCAATGGCAACAATGTCTCACAGGAGCAGGCCAATAAATACTGGAAAATGTACGGTGATCCTGAGTGGAAGAAGATACCTAAACTTGAAGGCGGGAAGTACAAGAAGGTTGCTAAGTAATCCGTTCCATATCTGAAATGTCAGAAGTGGAACTATGAATCCCCTCTATGCGTGATATTATCATTGTGTAGAGGGGTATTTTATTATGATAGTGTCAGATTTTACCGTACCGGAGCTAAACTTATTCCGGGATAAATGCAACTTTGTAGGAAACGAAAGACAAGTGTTTGAGCTAAGGAGTCAGGGAGTACCACTTGAGGAAATAGCCGAACTTCTCAATATGTCGGTTGCCGGGATCAAGAAAATCAGCACGAAGATCAACAAAAAAATCAATAAAGTCAAGTGAGGGAGTATTCTTTTTAGGCGCTTATGATGTACTTTATGTGCATTGTAGGCGCTTTTTTTTGTGCTTAAAATTAAGATATGGACGTACTAGAACTTTGCGACAAATTATTCGATCATGAAGAATTAAGAGATATTCCGATAGAGTATATTTTCCGGGTAGCTTATACGGTCCTTGTCCTGATTGCAGAGGGTGACTGCTTTTATAAAATCGACTTTGAGTAAGGGGGATAACAAATGAATTTAATGTCTATGCTCGGAAGTAACAAGTATGTTATGCAGGCAATAGGGGCTATGATGCGGGGCGAAAGCCCGGAAGGATTTATGAAAAACCTTGCTAATTCTAACCCTCAGTTACAAGGGCTTGATCTTGACAATCTGGAAGAAACTGCAAGATCGTTGTGTGAAAAGAATAATGTCAACATGAATGAACTAGCAGAACAGATTAAGGGATTTGCAAATTCAAAATAAATAATCTATGAAAGGAGAACAAACTATGAGTGAATCAACAGCTTTTGGCGGCGGTTGGCTTTCTGTACTCGTTATTCTTGTCGTACTGTTCGGCATGGGCGGTGGACTCGGCTTTGGTGGCAACAACGCAACTATGGCGGGTTATGCAACTATGGCTGATGTAAACGCGGCACTGAACGCGCAGAGCGTGTCTAACAACTTAGGTCAGATAGCCTTATCATCGGCAAATAATAACTATGAAACGGCACAGCTTATAAACAATCAGACGGCAGCGATGATGGCGACTCAGAACAGTAACCTTGTTAACGCAATTCAGGGCTTCAACCAGATTTCAAGTAACTTGGCGAATGGTTTTGCTAACGTAAGCTCTCAGATAGCCGATCTCGGGTATCGCATGGAGTCATGCTGCTGCTCGATCAAAACGCAGATGCTTGAACAGAGGCTTGCAGATGCAAATGCGGCTCTTGTTACAAGTCAGACCGCAAATGCAATAAACGCGCAGTCACAGTATCTTCTGTCACAGCTTGGATCATATACCCCGGCGGTAGTTTAAGAGGTGGTCAACATGAAACTGATTAAAATACTCTCGGAAAAGATCGAGGAAGAAATCAACGATGCGAAATCATACGTTGAAATGGCAATCAAGCAGAAAGAGGAATATCCGGAGTTATCACGAACACTGTTTAATATTTCGCTACAGGAAATGGATCACAAGAACCTTTTGCATCATGAGGTAACGGAAATAATTAGAAAGTGGCGTGAAACAAACGGAGAACCACCTGCGGATATGCTAGCGGTATATGACTACCTGCATAACAGGCAGATTGAAAAGGCTTTAGAGGTCAAAACACTACAGGCAATGTATAAAGAGTCATAGCAAGAGGGGCGCAAAACAAGCGCCCTTTTTGTTTCACTTTTGAAACATCACATATGGAACTATTAATGACAGTCGGGGGATGATATGCTTAACTCACCAACAGGAAAGGAGAATAATACTATGATGACAAATGAAATGGCAAAGGTTTATATACAGTATGTAAAGGTTGTTTTATCAAAGTATAAGGAACTCGATGACACACTTGAAATGGCACTTGATATGGCAGATAACGCTCTTGGTGAAGAACCGGTTGTTCCTGATCCGAGGTTTAGCTTTTGCCAGTGAAAAATGCCAGTAAATCCGCAAACCCTTGTAAATAGCGCATTTTAATGCAAGACATTAGGGGTTCGAATCCCCCGTGTCTCAGCAAAAGAAAACCCCTAGAAACAAGCGGTCTAGGGGTTTTTCAATGCCTAATTTACGCAGTTTTTTGAAGATCGTAAAACAGCGTAATTACGTGCCTTACAACACGACGTTGTGAAAATCTTGCCAGTAAAAATTGCCAGTCAAAAGTCAAAAAAAAATAGGCTATTTAAGTTTTACTGTTGGTAACGACTAATCTTCTGTTCACTTTCATCAAATAAATTACTGTTGGTGAAATCTTATATATGACTTTTTAAGCGGAGATTTTTCAACATACTATATGTGATGATATTTTTGTACAGAAAATCATCGGAAGAAATAAATCTGACATATTTATACTGAGATCCGGGGAACTTCGGTTCCCCAATCTAAAACTTGACAATACCACACAGAGCGTGGTATAATAAGACAAGAATCGGAAGTGTAGTTCACGGAGAATCGCCTCGTAAGCGCGGCAAAAGGACTGTTATACATGCGAACAGAGAAGAAGGTTCGACTCCTTCCACTTCCATTAACCGGTTCAGAGGTTGGGAGCTGATTAAATGACGTACCTTTAAGGATTCCCTGTCAGCCGGTTTTCAAAGAAAGGATATGGAATGATAGCAATAAAGAATATGTCGATGCCAAAGTCCTGTTCGGACTGCCCGATGTGTCGTCCAAAAGGAAAAGACGAACCTTGGAACTTCTGCTGTTTTGCTACGATGACCGACATGGAACTCGGGGCTATGATGGAACAGTTTCTTAAGGCAACAGATACCGAAAAGTATGTCGATAATGCGGATATGGCTGATATTATCGTCAATTCCAAAAACCCCGGTCAGGCAATGCCTGAACTGATCCGTTGGATCGGGAAAAAGATATTTGAAGAGCGAAAAGACGATATTATAGCACAGATAGAGTCTGATAGCGATGAGAAACTCGATCTGTTTGAGGTCACATACACTTGGAAACAGACCATATCCGCACAGACTGAAGAAGATGCGATAGCAATAGCGAGAAATAACCGTTCCAGTTACGGAAATAATAACGGTACAACCTCAAACTATGAGGCAAAGCGGGCTGAATTCATATCTCCGCAGGGAGAAAAGAGGTAAATAATGAGTAAACAGAACTTTGTTGTAAATCCTATATATGAACCCAAAGGTAAAGCCAAGGAATACGGCGATCTGGCGCTTAATATCTATACCGGATGTCCTCATTGGTGTCCGTACTGCTATGCTCCGCTCGTTCTTAAAAAGGACAAAGAGACATTCCATAGCAACGTAGAACCGAGAGCAAATATAGTCGAGGCAACCCGCCGGCAGCTCGAACGTCAGAATATCACCGGTCAGACCATACACCTGTGTTTCACCTGCGATCCATATCCTACGGGCTATGATAGCACTCCTACCCGGGAAATCATAGAATTGCTCAAGGAACACGGAAACCATGTGCAGATACTTACCAAAGGCAACGGAAGCCGGGATTTTGACCTGCTCGATAAAGATGATTGGTTTGGCGTAACGATCACGGGCGGAGAATCTCCAGAGAAACTGCACGACCTCTCCGTACAGCTGATACAGGCAAAGGCTCTATACAAGATCAATACATGGATATCATTTGAACCTGTCATAGATGCGGATAGCGTTTTGGAAAGCCTGCGTAATGGGGCAAGTGCCGTTGACAAGGTAAAGATCGGTAAATTAAACTACCATAAGAGTGACATCAACTGGCATGATTTCGGTATCGAGGCCGAAAAGATATGCAAAGAACAAGGCATAAGCTATTATATTAAAGAAAGTTTAAGAGCTGAAATGATATGACAATCAAACAAATCCGCGCTATCAGCGGACTATCACAAGTAAAATTCGGGCAAAAATACGGCATTCCGCGACGAACAATCGAAAGCTGGGAATGCGATAAGAACAATCCCAACTACCGTCCATGTCCCGATTATGTCCGCAAACTGCTTGAACGTGTCGTAAAGGAGGATTTTAAGTATGATGACTGAAATAGAGGTAAATGACTATATATCGGCTGCAAGAGAAGCGTTAAATGACGATCCAGACTATAACCGGTGGTTCAGCGCTCTCGTAGAAGAACGGAAAGCCTTGTCCGAGAAGGGCTGCCATTCCGGGACTGTCGAAGGGTTGCTGTTTTCTATATGGAATCAGCGGATTGGATACATTATAGAGCATCTGGACGAGATCAGGGCTTTAATTCCCAAAAATTAGACATCTTCATGTAGTATTGCAGTAAGCGTATATCGGTGCCGGAGCTGACATCTATACGCTTTTTCTGTGTTTCTGGCGTCATAAATCCCATCCGAAAGTCCTGTAAGGCATATACGCCGCCCTTGCGCTTTATATATTCCGGCAGCGCCTCGATCTTATCGGGCTTGGCTTCTGTATAGAATGTATATTTAGGTGGCTTCGTGGCTTTTGTCCCATACAATATCTTCGCCCGGAGTACGTCAAAAGTATAACCGCGTCCAACGGCGGCAATTTCTTTACAGACGGCATTTAAAGCCTCTGTAACGGCATTTGTGTAGTTATGGTCGAAATAGTTGAATATCTCTGTACGCCAGTTTTCTACAGTATCTACAAATTCTTTAAATAGCGGATATTTGACCGCATCCACCTTCCATTCATCAAAGTAGTCTTCGGCAGCATTCCTGTCGGACATCTCATATATCTTGCGGAAAGACTCCTTCAGCTCATACGGTTCCCGAAATTGCGGATAGCTGGTAAGCAATATCTCAAGACGTATTTTGTCAGATTCCGACAGATCATCACTGTTACGGAGCAGTAACCATCTGCTGTTTTTAACCTCTTTGACCTGTGCAGGCGTCAATTTCTCCCTTGTGGCCTTGCGAGTCCTATCGAGTGCTTCGTTAAGGTTCTTTATGACGTGGAACTTATCAACGATCACGACCACTTCCGGTAATTCACAGCTGACCGCATCCCGATAACAACCCCACATATCCATTGTGACGCATTCTACACGGTCTTTTTGCGGAAGTCTGCTGATCCAGTTCTGCACAGTACGTAGTTTCCTGTCAGATGTAAGGTCTATGATAAGACCGTTCTCTACGTCTGTATAAATGCACCGGTACTGGCTGTTAAGGTAATTTTCGTCCATTCCAAGCACTTTCGGAGCCACGAGCTTATGTTTGCTGTCAAGCTCTGCTACATAATCGGCGAATATATCCTTGATGGTCGGAACAGAGACATCCAATTCGGTCTTTATCCTTGAAAATGGCACGCTTAATGAGGATGTACGTATATAATCGCGCATCCTGTTCGTCATACGGGCCTTGTCGTCAACACTCTTGTATGATGGGACAAATGTAACCTCACAGTTATTACAATGGAATCTATGGGAATGGATGATAAGTCCGACGTGCTTGGAAAACTCGTTCAGATCACGGACTTTCCGATCAGCCCTGCCATAATGGATGAGAGTATCAAATCCACAGGTAGAACATACCTCGGGACTCTCTACTGGCTCCAGATCGTAGGTAACGTTATTATCGATCTCATGACGGTCTACGATCCGAAATTCCCTTGGCTCGATGTTGTAAAGGCTTGTATCCATATCTGAAATTCCTTTCCTGCGATATTGGATACATTATAACCCACCAACAGTAAAACTTAAATAGAACAACGGTAAAACTTAAAAGATGAACAGTTCACGGGATTAAGGATTTTTGGAATACCAACGGCAAAACTAAAATACCCAAAAAATATGATTATCTGTCGGGGGTTAATCCCCCGATGATCCAAATATTCCATCTGATGCCTTTTGTTGCATTTCGGTATTTTTATCTCGCAAAGCATCTCTATAAATTTTTTTCATTACATGATCTGTTTTCCATCCACCGGCTTTCATGATATAAACGTCAGGAACTCCAACAAGGTGTGCATACGAAGCATAATAATGCCGTAAATCATGAAGCGTGAACTTCGGAAGATCAAGCATATCTTGATATTTATGTAGCGTCTTAAGAAGCATTGGTGGTGTACGGTCATATATAACTCCCGTAGTGTTTATCTCATCTACAAGAGAATCCGGCAGATATATTTCACGGGTAGAATTTTCAGTCTTGGTATTGTCACGTATCATTAGATGATTTTCTTCATCGTATATCTTAGCCTTATCGATGGTCAGAATATTCCCTTTGATATCGTCTAGTGTTATTCCGCATATTTCGGAACGTCTTAAACCTAGAATTGCAAGTTGAAATCCAATGTGGTACGGAGTGCCTTTAGAAGCATTTAATATCATTTCAACTTCATCTGTTATGGGCAGTTCTCTTTGGGCCGACTTTCCTTGCGGAAGAGTAGTAGCCAAGTGAAAAGAAGGACGAAATTCACCTAGCACGGCAGAAATAAAGCCATGCTGATTCCTTACTGTTTTGGGCGAACGCCCCTTTGAGTACCAACTAATCTCTTTTTGAACATCATTTTGCGTGATGTCGTAAAGCATCTTTGCCTTAAATTCTTTTGACAAACAACGTTTGCATTTCTGATAGCCCCCAAGGGTGGATGGAGAACAGACATTACGCCTTGATTCTATGTACTTATCGCAATATGCTTCAAAAGTACCCTTATCCGCTCTTAAATCAGTGTTTTGATATCTTTCCGACAAAGCTATTGTTATTTCACGTTCGTCGGGAATATGGTCGAAATAAAGGTCGTATCGCATACCTTTATAGGTCTTGCGTATTCTGTATGTATTTTCCGAT
>Ga0310690_10001142_pt1 | contig 49153 bp, 34 predicted proteins | sample AusTroGonzalo_MG_2_FD_207661 | JGI IMG/M metagenome (GOLD analysis project Ga0310690, IMG submission 207661) | Bovine rumen microbial communities from tropical cattle in Woodstock, Queensland, Australia - Gonzalo_04 (v2) (version 2) | ecosystem: Host-associated > Mammals > Digestive system >... | reverse complement strand
TTTCGCACTCGGTCACGGTGACGGCGGCGTGCACCGGATTGTTGATGGTCAAGTGCAAGGTGTCGACCTGCGTACAGCCGTGAGCGTCCTCGTGCGAGTATGTGTGGTTACCGGAAGTGGTGTAGGTGGCTCCGTCACCATCGGTCCAAGTATAGCTTTCGCACTCGGTCACGGTGACGGCGGTATGCGCTGGATTATTGATGGTCAAGTGCAAAGTATCGACCTGCGTGCAGCCGTGAGCGTCCTCGTGCGAGTACGTGCGGTCACCCGAGGTGGTGTAGGTCTGACCGTCGCCGCCGGTCCAGGTGTAGCTTTCGCACTCGGTCACGGTGACGGCGGCGTGCACCGGATTGTTGATGGTCAAGTGCAAGGTGTCGACCTGCGTACAGCCGTGAGCGTCCTCGTGCGAGTATGTGTGGTTACCGGAAGTGGTGTAGGTCTGACCGTCGCCGTCAGTCCAAGTATAACTTTCGCATTCGGTCACGGTGACAGCCGTGTGCACGGGATTGTTGATGGTCAGGTGCAAAGTATCGACCTGCGTGCAGCCGTGAGCGTCCTCGTGCGAGTACGTGCGGTCGCCGGAGGTGGTGTAGGTCTGACCGTCGCCGTCAGTCCAAGTATAGCTTTCGCATTCGGTCACGGTGACGGCGGTGTGCACCGGATTGTTGATGGTCAAGTGCAAGGTGTCGACTTGCGTGCAGCCGTGTGCATCCTCGTGCGGGTACGTGCGGTCGCCGGAGGTGGTGTAGGTCTGACCGTCGCCGTCAGTCCAAGTGAAGCTTTCGCATTCGGTCACGGTGAGGGCAGTATGCACCGGGTTGTTGATGGTCAAGTGCAAAGTATCGACCTGCGTGCAGCCGTTGGCATCCTCGTGCGGGTACGTGCGATCACCAGAAGTGGTGTAGGTCTGACCGTCGCCATCAGTCCAAGTATAACTTTCGCATTCGGTCACGGTGACGGCAGTGTGCACCGGATTGTTGACGGTCAAGTGCAAGGTGTCGACCTGCGTGCAACCGTTGGCATCCACGTGCGAGTACGTGCGGTCGCCGGAAGTGGTGTAGGTCTGACCGTCGCCATCGGTCCAGGTGTAGGAGCCGCACTCGGTCACGGTGACAGCGGTATGCACCGGGTTGTTGATGGTCAAGTGCAAGGTGTCAACCTGCGTACAGCCGTGAGCGTCCTCGTGCGAGTACGTGCGGTCGCCGGAGGTAGTGTAGGTCTGACCGTCGCCGTCAGTCCAAGTGTAGCTTTCGCATTCGGTCACGGTGACGGCGGTGTGCACCGGATTGTTGATGGTCAAGTGCAAGGTGTCGACCTGCGTGCAGCCGTGAGCGTCCTCGTGCGAGTACGTGCGGTCACCGGAAGTGGTGTAGGTCTGACTGTCGCCATCGGTCCAAGTATAGCTTTCGCATTCGGTCACGGTGACAGCCGTGTGCACGGGATTGTTGATGGTCAGGTGCAAAGTATCGACCTGCGTACAGCCGTGAGCGTCCTCGTGCGAGTACGTGCGGTCACCCGAGGTGGTGTAGGTCTGACCGTCGCCGCCGGTCCAGGTGTAGCTTTCGCATTCGGTCACGGTGACGGCAGTGTGCACGGGGTTGTTGATGGTCAAGTGCAAAGTATCGACCTGCGTGCAGCCGTGAGCATCCTCGTGCGGGTATGTGTGGTCGCCGGAAGTGGTGTAGGTCTGACCGTCGCCGCCGGTCCAGGTGTAGCTGCCGCACTCGCTAACGGTGACGGCGGTGTGCGCTGGATTATTTACCGCCAAATCACTCACAACAATGCTGTCGCACCCGTTGGCCGCGGTCAGGGTGTCGGTGTAGAGACCAGGTGTAGTGTAGCTGTGACCGTTGATCGCATAGCTCTCGCCTTGGCAAATGGCTATCTCCACCGTGTCTCGGTAAATGACCGTCACCAATACCGAATCCTCGGACTGGCAACCTTCCACAGGCATGAAAACGATGTGGTCAAGCCCGAAGTCGTTGCCCTGAGGGTTATTGTCCTGACTCAGAATCTTAATAGTGGCGGAGGTGTGGCTTCCGCTGTTCCAATAATCGTGGAATTCTACCCATTGGTATCGGGTTTCTGGAGTGGTAAAAGACTTCCCCAGTGAATCCTCGTTCACCAAAAACTGTAGGTGTGCCACCGGCTTGTCGAGGGCGCTCAGGGTGACCACTTGTGCGGAGAAATCATAGAGGGTGTTGGGCTCCACGCTGATTGTCTGACTCCAAACGATGGTGTTCTTGGTGGCAGCGCCGTCCACGATCATGAACTTTCCAGTGCCGCCATATCCGTGTTGATGCTGCTGTTGCTGTGACCATACATTGTAGACATCCTGATTGATGGTGTAATGACCCGCACCTAAACTGTTACCGTTCGGGTTTTGAACAGCATCGTAATTAGTTCCGAAACCGGTGTACCCCGCTTCGAAATCCCCGTTCACCACCAAATTTCCTTGTTCTGATGGGATGGTGTAACCGATTACGTGATAATAAGTTGTTGTCGATGGAGTAGCTACTGTCGTGGCGGAATTGGGGTCGGAAAGGGTGCTCGCAGGATACCATTGATAGTGCTCGGCACCATTTACCCAAAGGGATGCAGAAGTGCCGGCAATAATCGTAGTGTCATGACAGATGTCAAGCTCAGGCGGCGCAGTCACGTTCAGATGCAGCGTCACTATACTGTCACAGCCGAACCGGGTCGTATCATACAATACGTAGGAAGACGCGGTAGTGTCGGCCGCCGTAATGTTGAACCCGTTTTCGTTATAGACATCGCCATAACAGAGGTCGGCGTAGAGATGAGAATGTACACTATCGTGAACGGTCAGAATGAGAATGATAGTCTCAGGACAACTTCCTGAGTGAGAGATGACCGTTTGATAGGAGTGTGTTTCAGTAGGTGTTAAGGGTCCCCAGTATCGAGAATTATAGGTTTCCCCTTTACAGATGTCTGCAAAAATTGAGTCGCGGTTCTCTGGTAAAATGGTGAGGTCAAGCAAGACAATGCTGTCGCAGCCATGGACGGAAGTTAAATACGCGATGTCGTTGTAATGTCCAGAGTGTCTGTACGTATGCCCATTAAACACAAGACTGTATCCATAACAAATGGTGGTGTCTATCGTGGTTTGGCTAATCGGATAGATGGTCAGATGCAACTCCACGGTTGAATCGCATACCGCCACACTTGAGGAATTGTTGGGGTGGGGGTGCGAAACTTGGAATGTCTGCGTGTAAACGCCCGAAGTATCATAGGTTTGGCCGTTCCAGGTGTAAGACTCGCAAGCGGTGTCGTAAACGACAGTGTCTGAATTGTGGAAAACAAGGAGGTTAAGCGTGTATAAGGTGTCCGGACATCCGGATTGGCCCGACTCGGAAGGAATATGCTCATAACAGCCGGTTGTGTCGAATGTATGTCCATGATAATTAATACTTTCGCAAGCTGCCAGATGGTCTGTTCGTGAACGAGTTGTCGGAACCGTGACCGCGAAAGAGGCTGTGTCGGAACAATGATTGGCGTCTGTTACGGTTACAGTGAAGGTCGTGTTTTGGTGCATGGGGCGACTAATGGAGGGCGTGGTCGCGGTCTTATCTAGATAGCTCCAAAGATATTGGTATCCGTCCCCAACAGGAGATGCGCTAAATGTAGCCGAGTCCCCTTGGCAGACTACCGGCGCTCCTGTGATGTTCGCTTGCGGCAACGGATTCACCACTACGATGAAAGTTTCCACCCACGGACAGCCGCTGGCGGGTCTCACCGTGACGGTGTAGGTCGTGTTCGATGTTGGAGAAACCGTGATTTGCTGTTGGTTGGAGTCCAACGGGATGCCGCCGACACTCCATTGATAGGTGCAACCTGCTTCTTTGGCCGATATGGATTCCAGGAAAACCCTTGTGTCGTAGGTGTTGGAGGCCTTCACGGTTTCCAACGTGATGGTCGAGGCGATGGTCGCGCCATCGAACGACAGGGTGTAGTCGCGGTAGGCGTCGTCACCCGGCCAGTAGTAGGTGGGGCTCGTTTCGAAAGTGCGGATCTGTTGCGTGATTTCGCCCTTGTCGACAATCACGTTGACCTTGGTCTTCTTCAGCGTGGCATTCGTGCTCGCCGGGTCAGTGCCCCAACCCTTAGCCCGCACGGTCACATCGAAGGCGTTTTGCAGACTCATCGGGATGGAGGTCATGCTGCCCGTTGTCCTCTCGGCGGCTCCCAACTTCACCTTTCCACCCGCCGGGAACACCTTCGTGCGGTTGGGGAACCACGACAACGCATTGACGAACTCCGGGAAGGAATCCACCTCCATATTGCCCGGTCCGTTATGCGTATGCATCCAAGAATGCCACTGGTCGCCGTATTGGTCGATGAACTCGAAATTCTGCATCAGCTTGTTGTTCGGGGTACAACCGCTGGCCTCCAGAATGATGGATGAGCCCGCACAAACGCTGGTGTCATGCGTGATGATTTCAGGGGCTTGCACATGGAAAGTGATAGTGGTATCGTAATAACACCCAGTTGAAGAGTTGAAAAGTCGTAAAATGCGGATGATGTCGGTGCCAGAGGTGATGTCTGTCGGCGTGACATAGGTGAACGAAGTGTCCACACTGTTGTAAGCGAAATCGGGATCCGGGGTGCCGTTAGGGAACATCACCACCATGCTGTCCACACCTCCTACGTTTTCATTAGGCTCTTGTGCGAAAACGATTTCCCAGTCGTGAAGGTAGCCGTAAGATCCTTCATGATTCGCATCAATAATCTCAATAGTCCATTCCCCATTTAGATGACAACCGACTAGAGCATCAAAAGATTCATCAGGTTGATAGTAGCCGACTCCAGTAGCGTTTACGTGAGAGGAGTCAAAACTCCATTCACTTGGCGCTGTATCATAAAGATAAGGAAGGTTTTCATATAAATTAGACCAACAATAGTTCCATCCATCTCCGTAAGAAAGTGTGGTAGAGTCGCAGGGTTCATAACTGCTCCCGATGTCGTCAACAGAAGGTTCACCTAAGGATGAGCCAAAAAGATCTTCTAGAGAGGGATTATGCTTGTCTTCTTCATCAACATATTGACCACAAACATATTGATCATAGTCTCCATATCCAACCTTCAAAATTGTGGCCGTGCTATCGTCAGGACATCGTAAACGGATTAAAAGATCTATTGCATTAGCATGTTCAATGTTTAATCGCACGTATTGAATGTCCGTTGCATCGTTGATGGTGCCATTGTACCCTGTATAGAAATGTGATGATGTAATGATGCATCCGATAGAATCATCGGAACTGCCATTACAGGAAACGCCATCCGGGATAAATACTGGTTGAGGTGCTTGCTGCTCGGGCTCTTTCGGTACAATCACCAAAGAGTCACTAGATTCGTAACCTACCGTGAAGAAGACGGTTCCACCCGCACATACCGTGGTGGGCAGATGGCTTGCGGAGAAAATAGGGTGGTCGTCAGAACAGTTGCTCTGCCCGAATCCCGACACGACCAATGCCATCAACAACACCAACAGACACGAGAGTCTATATACGAAACGGGATATATGTAATTTATATCTCATTGACAACCAATCTTTTGTATATACCGACAATCTACTTATTGTTCTTTTTTGTTCAAATGGCAAAGATACAATTTTCCACTAAACAAAAATAATGTATATATAATAATCAAGGTCAGGACTAAAATTGATAGATTGTTTTCTTTTGCTTCCATAAATATTTATTTTAACAGGTTTGTTTTTAATTTTGTTTCAACGGCAAAAGTAATATTTTTTTTAATATGGGAATAGTTTTTTTTAGGCAAAAGGCAATAGGCGTAGTAGACGACGCTTCCAGCGTCGAAAACTTGAAGGCAATAGGGAACAAAAAAAGGGAACCATCACGATTCCCTTTAACTCCTAACTGCTAACTGCTAACTGAAATTAGCCGTTCATCCGCTTGTCGAGCTCCTGCGCGATGTAGGAGGCCACATCGTCGGCGTAGGTGTTGGCGCCGAAACCGGCATCGTAACCCAACTCCTTGGCCAGCTCGTGGGTGATACGCGGACCGCCGCACACGACGATCATCTTGTCGCGCAAACCTTCGGCTTCCAACATCTCGATCAGCTCCGTAAGGTTCTGGATGTGAACGTCTTTTTGGGTCACCGTCTGAGAGACCAGCAAGGCATCGGCGTGCAGCTCCACAGCCTTGGCGATAAACTCCTCGTTCGGCACCTGGCTGCCCATGTTCAAGGCATCGAACATGTCGTAACGCTCAATGCCATAGTGACCTGCGTAGCCCTTCATGTTCATGATGGCGTCGATGCCCACCGTGTGCGCATCTGTGCCCGTACTGGCACCCACCACCACGATCTTGCGACCGATATGCTCGCGGATGAAGTCGTCCGTCTCCGGCATCGACCACACCGTGGATTCGACCTTCGGCACGTGGATGGTGGTGTAGTCCACCGTGTGCGTGCAAGCACCGTAGCAGTTCACGAAGGTGAAACCGTCCGTCAGCTCTTTGAAATATACGACTTGCGGGTTGTCGAAACCCATCTTTTTCATCAATTGTTTGGCAGCCTCCACGGCTTCGTCACCACACGGCACCGGCAAGGTGAAACTCAACTGCGTCTTGCCGTCGTTCATGGTGTCGCCATAAGGCTTCACTTTGGTTAAATCTAATGTCTGATCAAAGTCCTTTTGATCCATTGAATATAGTCCACCGCTCATAGTTTCTGTTGTTTAATTTCGTTGTTTGTTGTTGTTTTACAATTTGTTCTTTTATGGGTTTTCCGATATGGAAGTTAGCAGTTAGTAGTTAGCAGTTCATTCCGAAGCCCAACTACTAACTGCTAACTACTAACTTCTAACTCCGACAAAATAGTCTTCCTTGTTCTCAAACAGCACGTTAAACGAGGTCATGCTGCCGTAGATGCGGGAGATGTACTGCTGGAGGTTGACTTTCTCTTCGTCGGTGAGCGAGCTGCTGCTGTTGATGTTCTGTTCGAGCACGCGCAGACGGTCGCGCATCATGACGATCTTGTGGAAGAAGGTCTCCACCGGCATCTCCTTGGGTGCCAAGTCTTTGTTGGCGGGTTGCAGCGTCATCGTGCCGCCCTGCCACTTCTTGCCTAACTCCACCTTGTACTCAATGCCGTTGTATTCGGTCAGCAGCTGTGTGAGCACCTGCTTGAACTCGCGGATGTTGAGCTTCGGGGTGTCGTCGTCGGCATCGTTCACTTCAACCACCTCCAACGCCACGGCCGCCTTGGAAAACTCCAACTCGCCGCCGCGCACGAAGATGATCTTGTACGTCAACGCATTGTTCTGACTGATAATGCCTTCGCCGTACTTCTCGTGAGACACTCTTGTCCCGACTGAAAGGTTGTCTATATCGTAGTTTGTATCCATTTTACTTTTGTTCTTGCTTGAGGCCCCACATTGCGCTCCTTCGTCGCTTATGTGGGGTTAATTGCACTTCGTGCGTCTTGCCTCTCCGAGGCTGCTCAAGGAATGATGTTTAATAATGGGGGTTGCCCGTAACTGCTAACTAACGATTACCAGCGTTCCTTCATCATCTTGATAAACGGATTGAAGTAGTTGTCACCCTTCGTGACCACGCCGGCGAGGCCCTTGCCGCCGTCCTTCGGACGTTTCACGTCGCCGAAGATACCCTTCTCCAAGGCGGTGAAGAGTCCTTCGTGGACGATCTCCTGCAGCAAATCGATGGCATTGTTCAAGACCACTTTGGCGCGCTCACGGCAGATGCCGCCTTCGCGGAACTCCATCTCCTCACCGATGCTGCGCATATCGTTGAAGATGTAACGCGCATTCTCGATGGAGAGGTAACGGTCGCTCATGAAGGGCGTGTGGATAGCCTCGGTGGGCATACCCAACAGCTGGATGCCTTGGTGCGTCCAAATACCGATGATGTTGAACAAAGCGTCCTGAATGTGGCCGCGGAAGATGTTGCCGGTCATGAATTTGGTGGGCGGCATGTACTTCAGCGTGGCTTTCGGGAAGATCTCGCGGGTCATCTGCGCCTGCGCGAGCTCCAACAGGAAGCCGTTCTCCAAGGTCGGGTCCATTTCGAAAGCGTGACCCAAGCCCATCTGCTCCTCGGGCAGTGCGGCCAACAAAGCCAGCTGCTCGTTGATGAGGTCGGAAGCAAGCACCGTGTGGGCAGCCTCCACAGCGTCGGCGGTGGTGAGGTAGTTGTCCTCACCGGTGTTGATGATGACGCCGGCATAACCGTTGATGATACGGGAGAAGTACTGGTCGATGAGGGTACGCTGCGGGTTGATGTCGCGGAACAGAATGCCGTACAAAGCGTCGTTCAACATCACGTCCAAGCGCTCCAAAGCGCCCATGGCCGCGATTTCCGGCATACAAAGTCCTGAGCAGTAGTTACATAAGCGGATGTAACGGCCCACTTCCTCGCCCACTTCGTCGAGTGCCTTACGCATGATGCGGAAGTTCTCCTGCGTGGCGAAAGTACCGCCGAAACCTTCGGTGGTGGCACCGTAAGGCACGTAGTCCAAAAGGCTCTGACCGGTGGTACGGATCACGGCGATGACGTCGGCACCTTGACGGGCACCCGCCTGCGCTTGCACCACGTCTTCGTAGATGTTACCCGTTGCCACGATGATGTAGAGGTAGGGTTTCGGGCCCTCGCCGATGGTGTTCAGATACTCGTTACGTTTGGCCACATTGCCCTTGATGCGGGTGAGGCACTGCTCGATGTAAGGTTGGATGGCCTTCTGGATGTCTGTCAGCGGATGCAACGGCAATGAAGTGACGTTCAGCTCGTTGCGGGAGATGCGTTCGGCAATCTCCTGCGGGGTCGCGCCGGTCTCCAAGATGGCGTTGCCCATGAAGTAGAGCACGCCCTGATTGAGCACGCCGGCTTCCAGAAGCGCGTCCACCACCCGGTTGGGCAGCGGCACCTCGTTCTCGTCGATACCGTCAATGCCAATCAAACGGCACAGCGTGCGCTCCACCGTCACGGTCGTGTAACCGTCCACAAACTCCTGAACCTGATCCGCGATCTGCTTTGCCAACTGCTTTGCCACAGCCACTTGTGAGAAATCCAGTCCAAGTTTTGATTTTTCTGTCATAAATTTACCTTTTATATTAATGTATAATTTACCTAAAATAACAAGGCGGCAAAAATACAAAATTATTCGATATGGTTAAAGGCTTAAAAGTTTAGGAGCTTACAGGCTTAGGAGCTTAGAGGCTTAGAAGCTTAGGAGCTTACAGGTTTAGAAGCTTAGGAGGGTGTGTCAAAAGTGCCGTTTTGTCACATCCGCTACATTGCACTGCGTGCGTGTTGCCTCTCCGAGGCATTTGGCACACGAGCGATATCTATGATATCTGCTCGGAAAGTTCTCCGGTGAGGATGTGTTATGTTGCACAGTAAGTAAGCCCCTGCAGACTCACCCCCGCGTATGGCGTGAGAAAAGTTTTTGTTAACGCTGGACAGCAAGACCAAGAACATTAAACGGGCAAAGAGATTTCATTCCCTTTGCAATCGCTCTTTGACATACTGAGAAAAAATGGATATTATTTTTCGGCCATAATCGTGCGCGAAAAACAGTTGTATCTTTGCAGCGTCAAAATATTAATAAAGAAAGGACGCGATATGAGTACAACGGCACTTGAAGGACTGCTCAGCTACCTCTATGACACACTCTCGCCAAGCAGTATGCAATGGGTGGGAGAGCACCTCATAGAGCACGCTAAGCAGGAGCAGGGCGAACAACTTCGCCCCTACACGATGGAAGAGATAGACGCCATGCTCGACGAGGCTGAAGCAGCCTTCGAGGCAGGCGACTATCTGACCAACGATGATGTGTTCCACCACCGCAAAGCTGCTGTATGACTATACATTGGCACAAACGGGCAGCCACCCAACTGCAACAAGTGGAAGGCTACGTGCTGCGCAATTTCGGCTAACGCATTCGGCAAGAATTCATGGACGAAGTGGAGCAGACCGTGCTTGCACTGGCCGAAATGCCTACGATGGGCAAGCTTGATCCGCTGTTTGCCCATCGAAGTCAGGCGTATCGCAGCATCATCGTTAGACGGCTGAACAAGGTCGTCTATTACGTAAAGGGCGACACCCTGCACATCGCCGCTTTCTGGGACACACGCCGTGAGCCTAAAAATCAGGCAAAGCAGACAAAGTAGTCCCGAAATCCACCAGAACATAAGAATAATATCCGCCGAGACATCGAAAGATGGGCTCGGCGTTTTCTGTTTTGTCTCATGTATTGTCGGATATGGCATATATGAATAACAAACAAATAAAAATGAATAAACAAATATGAAGACATTGAAAAAATCGATACTGACACTCGTTGCGCTCTCGGCACCCAAACCGACTGGTGGATTGCAATGCGGCAGCCCTACCGACGAAAAAATGTTGTAGAGACGATGTGCACATCGTCTCTACTTTTTTGTTCATCATTGCGAGAATTACCTCTTTCTCCGTGTTTACATTTTTTATATCTTTGCCGCTTGTTTTTTTACCACATAAAATATTGTAGATTATGAATTTCATTGAGCAAATCATCGAAGAAGACATCCAGAACCGGAAGAATGACGCGAAAGTATATACCCGATTCCCTCCGGAGCCGAACGGCTACCTGCACATCGGACACGCCAAGTCCATCTGCCTGAACTTCGGTGTGGCTCAGAAATACGGTGGCAAGACCAACTTGCGCTTCGACGATACCAATCCTGTGAAAGAGGATACCGAATACGTAGATTCTATTAGGGAGGACATCCAATGGTTGGGCTTCCAGTGGGCGGAGGAGCATTACGCTTCCGACTACTTCGACCAGCTTTACCTCTGGGCCGAGCAGCTCATCCAAGAGGGTCTCGCTTACGTGGACGACCAGACGCAGGAGGAGATCAGCAAAGGACGTGGCGTACCCACGCAGCCCGGCACCGAGAGTCCCTACCGCAACCGCAGCGTGGAGGAGAACCTCGACCTCTTCCGTCGTATGCGTGCGGGCGAGTTTCCGGACGGCAGCCGTGTGCTCCGTGCCAAAATCGATATGGCTTCGCCCAACATGCACTTCCGCGACCCCATTATGTACCGCATTCTGCACGCCGACCATCATCGCACCGGCAGCAAGTGGTGCATCTACCCGATGTACGACTTCGCCCACGGACAGAGCGACTCCATCGAGGGCATCACGCACTCCATCTGCACGCTGGAGTTCGAGGTACACCGTCCGCTCTACGACTGGTTCTGCGAGGCACTGCATATCCACCATCCGCAGCAGATCGAGTTCGCGCGTCTGAACCTCAACTACACCATCATGAGCAAGCGCAAATTGCTGCAACTCGTTAAGGAAAATTACGTTAACGGTTGGGACGACCCGCGTATGCCCACCATCTGCGGTCTGCGCCGTCGTGGTTACACGCCTGCCGCCATCCGCAATTTCGCCGAAACCGTTGGTGTGGCCAAGCGCGACAACATCATCGACGTCTCCCTGCTTGAGTTCTGCGCCCGCGAGGATCTCAACAAGACCGCCATCCGCACGATGGCTGTTCTCGACCCGGTGAAGCTCATCATCGACAACTATCCTGAGGATCAGGTGGAGATGATGGATGCCGTCAACAATCCCGAAGACGAGAGCGCCGGTACCCGTAAGATTCCGTTCGCCAAGGAGTTGTGGATTGAGCGTGCCGACTTCCGCGAGAATGCCGACAAGAAATTCTACCGCCTCTCCATCGACCGTGAGGTGCGTCTGAAATATGCCTACATCATCAAGTGTACGCACATTGTGAAGGACGAAAACGGCGAAATCACCGAGATTCACTGCACCTACGACCCGCTGACCAAGAGCGGTATGCCCGACAGCAACCGCAAGGTGAAGGCCACCATCCACTGGGTGCCCGTGAAGCACTCCAAAGCCGCCGAGGTGCGCCTCTTCGACCGCCTCTTCAACGTGCCCGCTCCCGACGATTGCGAAGAGGGCAAAACCTTCCTCGACAACCTGAATCCCAACTCGTTAATCACCACACAAGCCTGGGTGGAAGAGGGCCTCACCTACGAGAAAGCCTCCACCATCAAGCACTTCCAATTCGAGCGCATCGGCTACTTCTACTGCGATCCCGACTCGAATGCCGAGAAGCTGGTGTTTAACAAAACAGTTAGCCTTAAACAGTGAGCAGTTAGTAGTTAGCAGTTAGTAGTTGGTCCACCCTAACTACTAACTGCTAACTGCTAACTACTAACTACTTAATCATGCATAGTCTTTTAGATTACGACCCCAAAGTCCTGATGGCCTTCCTCAAAAGTCTGGAGGGCGATCGGAAGTTCAGCGATTTCCTGATGAATAATGGATATCGCGAGTTGGAGGCGTTGGCGTCGGCGATACACTCCAACGAGGCGGCGCTGCAGTGGCTGTTGGACAACGGTTACCCCGAGTTTGCGATATTGAGCAACGCCATCGACAACGAGGATGCCGCCATCGCGTGGTTGGAGAAGTATCATTGCACCTTTTTGTCGACTTTCGCAGCAGCTTGTCGCAAAGAGGATGCCGCCATCAAATGGTTTGCCGACAATGATTTGCGGCTCTTTATTTTGATTATCAATGAAATCCACCACATCCTGCTGTATCAGTCGTGGGATGCGAGTGATTTTCATAAATTCAGGAGGTCGTGATTTGGCTTAGGAGCTTAGAAGCTTAAAAGCTTAGGAGCTTAGTTGTCTGAAAATATGAAAAGTCTCGTTACGATATGGTTTCGAGACTTTTTTGTTTTTCCGCCACTAAGCGAAACGGAATTTTACTATTTTTGCAGCCGAATTTTAAATTGCCGTATTCTTTTTTGCGATAAGAATTATGACGAATCCTGATGACTTAACCAGCTCTTTTATAATTACTTAACATCTTTCTTGTAAAACTCGAAACCTAAACTACTAAGCTCCTAAGCTCCTAAGCTTCTAAGCTACTAAGCGTAAAACCATCTAACCTAATAATAATGGACTTCACAAGCGTACTAATCGCGATTTTAACCCTGACGGCGGGCATCGGTGTTTTTCTCGTGGCCTGCCAGATGATGAGTAGTAACCTTGAATCCGCGAGCAGCCGGAAATTGAGACGGTTGTTTGCGAGAACGGGCGACAACAAATGGGTGGGCGTCGGTATCGGCCTTCTGGGCACGGCGGCAATTCAGAGCAGCGGTGCCGTCACGGTGATGGTCATCGGTTTCGTGAACGTGGGCATCATGAGCCTCACGCAGGCGGCCACTATCATCTACGGTTCTAACATCGGTACCACGGTGACTGCGCAATTGGTGGCCTTGGGTATGTTCGGCAACGGCGGAATCTCCACGACCATTATCTTTGCGGCGTTCGCGGGTATAGGTGCTTTCATTTCGCTTTTCTCCAAAACGGACAAATGGAAACAGACCGGTGGCATTCTCACCGGTTTCGGTATGCTTTTTGTGGGTTTGAGCATGATGGCAGCGGCTATGGAAGACTTTGCGGCGCTTCCTGAGATCAAGATGATGCTCGCAAGTGTTCGTGATCCTCTGCTGTTGGTTATTGTGGGTGCGCTGCTCACCGCCATTATCCAATCTTCTTCCGTCATGACCTCCATCGCCATCACCATGGTGGTCACGGGACTTGTGACTCTCAGCCAGGGCATCTACCTCACGATGGGCTCTAACATCGGTTCGTGTGTGGTGGCCATGATCGCGGGTATGACCAGCGGTACGAATGCCAAGCGTACTGCTCTTATACACTTGATATTCAATGTGATGGGTGTTGCTATGTTCTTGGTCTTAGCCCTGATTTTGAACCTTTCTACCGCAGGTGCATATAACTTCGGCGTTCTCTTTGAAAGATGGTTCCCGAGCGCCCCGCAGATCCAGCTTGCCATGTTCCACACCTTCTTTAATGTATGCACGATGCTGGTTGCGTTGCCCTTGACCAATGTGTTGGTGAACACAGCCTGCCGCCTTGTCCCCGAAAAGACGGACGCTCCTGTGGAACGGCAGCGTCTCAAGTATCTCGACCCGTCCATGTTGAGTACTCCTGCGGTGGCTCTCCGTCAGTTCAAGTCTGAAATCGAGAATATGGCAGAGATGGCCATGACCAATTTCCGCCGTTCCATCAAAACCATCACCACGATGGACTTTTCAGAAATTGAAGAATTCAAACAGGTGGAAGAAGATCTTAACTACTTGAACAAGGAGTTGTTACGTTATTCTGTGTCTTTGTCTGAGAATAACCTCAACAGCTATGACCAGCGTTACTTGAACTCCACCATCCGCACCGTCAGTGACCTTGAACGTATCGGTGACTATGCGGAAAACATTGTGGAATATGCAAATTCTCTCAAAGAGCAGGATGCGGCCTTCTCGAAAGAGGCGGTTGGTGAAATTTTGCAGATGGAGAAGCTGGTGAACAACCTCTACGCCGAGGTGAAACAAGCATATCATGACAAAGACAGGGAAGCGCTGAATCGTGCGTTAGCCGTTGAGGATCAGATAGATGATCTGACAGAAGAGATGGAACGCAACCATATCCGCCGCTTGAACGAAGGCACGTGCAGTCCGGCTGTGGGTGCCGAATATCTCTCTTTGGCGCAGAATTCTGAACGTGTCGGCGACCACTTGATCAATGTGGGCAACACGATCAAGGATTTGGTTCAGTAGGAAATTGCTGAGTAGCTTAATTCACTTTATTCTTTGATTTTCAATACGTGCAATCCGCTGCCGTAAGTTTTTAGTTCATATCCATTTGCGGTGGGAACCCATACTTCTGCTGTGGTGTTAGCGGGGATGCGAAAGTGCCATTCAATTTGATGGTCGTGACGGCTCCATCGGCTTTCGATGCGGCCGGAAACAGACTCGTAAGCGCAGTTTACAAATTCCAATCCTTCAATGAAATAGGGTCTTAGTTGAATCTTGCTATATCCGGGTTGAAGGGCGCGGATGCCGCCGAGGTATTCGTAGTACCAGAGGATGAGGTCGCCGAGGAGCATGACGTGGTTGCCGGAGTTCATCGCGGGGTCGGCGGTGTTGCCGTTCCAGAGTTCCCAAATCGTGGTCGCGCCGTTGCGAATCATATAGCCCCAGCTCGGGTAGGTGTCGTTGGAGGCTATTTTCAGGGCGAGGTCGCCGTGGCCGCGCTCCGTGAGCGTGCGCATCAGCTGTTGGATGCCCACTACGCCGGTGGAGACGTGCCCGCCGAATTCGTTTTCGGTCTTGTTGATGATGTTCGAGAAGACTTCACTTTCCCATTCTTCCGGCACCATGCCGAAAGTGAGCGGCAGCAGGTTGGCGGTCACGCTGCCGTTGTCGTATTCGGCTTTGGCGGGGTCGAAGAACATGTCATGGTAGGTGTTGGCGGTGAATCTCTTTTCGAAACGGAAGTGCGCGGCGTCTTCGGGCAGCCCTAGAAGCTCTGCGAACCCGATCATGAGGTCGCAGAGATGGCAGTAGAACGGGGTGGAAATGGCGCCGCCTTCGGTGTGACGGCCGGGGTCGTTCGAATGGATCAGGTCCGGCGATTCCGGCGGCACGCACCAGTCGCCGTAGCAGTCGCGGGTGATGACGCCGTCTTGCCCGTAGGTCTCCTTCATGTGCATCATCCACCGTTTCATGGCGGGGTAGTGTCTGCGGATGATTTCGAGATCGCCGTAACGGGTATAAAGCATGTCTGCCACAGTGATGAACGCTCCTGGCCAGGTCATATTGTCGGTGTAGCGCCGCCAATAGGCCGGACAGACATCCGACAAAGAACCGTTCTCCCATTGGCTGTCTTCGATGTCCGCCATCCACTTGGCATAGAGTCTGTAATTGTCGAAAATGTAGGATTCTCCGTAGTTGCCGGTGGTGCGGTCGCCGGTCCAGCCCATGCGTTCGTCGCGCTGCGGACAGTCGGTGGGCATCGAACGGTAGTTGCCCCGGATGCCCCAGTAGGCGTTGCGATAGACGGCGTTCATGATCTCGTTGGAGCACTCAAAACTGCCCGTGACGGCCATTTCATCGTAGAATACAAGTCCTTGGAAATCTTCAAGTTTGGGATCCTCACGCAAACCGGAAATCTCTACATAGCGGAACCCGTGGTAGGTGAACATCGGATGCCAACTATGATTTTGCATGATGAATTTTGCATGATGAATGATATACCGGTCTGTGGCTTCAGCACTGCGCAGGTTGTCGATGTAAAGGGTACTGTCGGGGTGGAGAAGTTCGGCGAAACGCAAGGTGACAGTGTCGCCAAGCTGTTGCCCGCGCATCTGTAACTCTAAGTATCCCACCATGTTCTGACCCATGTCCAGATACCATTTTCCGTTTTTGTGGAACATGGCAACGGGTCGTAGCGTGTCCTGCACCTTGATGTTGGGGTTGGGCTGTGGCACGATCTTGCCTCCGGGAGCCTCCCTCATTCTGGCGGGATACCAGGATTTGTCGTTGTAACCGGCCAGTGTCCAGTTGCCCAGGTCGTAACGTTCGTCGTAGGTCTCGCCGTCGAATTCGTTGGACTTGCGGATAGGACCGCAATCGGTGATTTTCCAACTTTTGTCACTGACAATCCGTTCTTTGGAACCGTCCGTGTAGGTGACTTCCAATTGTAGCAGCAGTTGCGGGGTTCCGTAGTGCATGGCGTGGGTCAGACCGCCCCATTCCATCTCTTCCTCGTTGTAGCGGACGGTGGTGTAGCGGCCGCCCGCCAAGATGACTCCGATGGCGTTGTTGCCTTTCTGAAGCATGTCGGTGACGTTGTAGGCGTTGAAATAGACTCGTTTGGTGTAGTCGGAAAGGGCGGGCTTGAGGAGCTCTTCGGGGGCGACCTCTTGGCCGTTGAGGTAGGCACTGTATTGACCTAACCCACTGATATACAGTCGGGCGTCACGAACTTTTTGGCGTAGAGCGAACTCTTTCCGCAGGTATCGCGACGCGATGCTGGTCTTCCCTTTGATGTTGTCGTTGTAAAAGTCGCCGCCGATCCATTTCGCGTTCCAGTCTGTGCTGTCCAACAGGCTGATTTCGAAAGCGTTGATATCGCTTTCGATGAACTCCACAATCGTGGAATTGCCGATGTCGGCGTTTTGGGTCTTGTGTGTCACGGAAGTGATGACCTTCCAATAGACTCTGTCGCGGCTGTGCAGCGGTTTGCCTGCGTAGGGGATGAGCAGCATACGGTCGGAGGCAACAGTTTTGGAGTCCCAGAGGTCGCCGATGTCGTTGCGTGCGTTCTCTGGTGAAGATGATACGATGATGCGGTAGGAGGTCTGCAACACGTTCGAGTCACGGGTCTCGTACTGCCAACTGAAGCGCGGCACGTCGGTGGCCAGCGGCTGCGAACCGTCTTGGTACTCAACGGATAGGCTGATTAGCGTTGTGTGAGCGTTTTGTGCAAATGTGCCTCGGATGGTAACGAGGAAGAGTGCGGTTATGGTGGCAATAATGATCAGTTTGTTTGTATTTGGCATATTGATCTTTGGTTTATCAACGGCAAAAATACGAAAATGATCTATAAAAATCGCCACGAATATGTCATAAATTGATCATAAAGAACATTTATGGTATATTCGTGGCGACTTTTATCAGCCGTACTATTTCAGCAGGCGGAAGAACTCAACCATCAAGTCCCAGCACATCTGCACCGTTTTGATTTCGAGCTTCTCGTCGGGTGAGTGTACGCCGCGCAAGGTGGGACCGAAGGAGACCATGTCCATGTCGGGGTACTTCTCCGAGAAGAGTCCGCACTCCAGACCGGCGTGGATGGCCAGCACCTCAGGATCCTTGTGGAACAAGTTGCGGTACGCCTCCGTCAACACGCGCACTGCCTCCGAGTTCGGATTCGGATTCCAGCCCGGATAGCCGTCCGAGTTCTCCACATCGGCGCCGATCATCCAGAACGTGGTGGACACCTTGTCGACAATGGCGCGTTTCTTGCTCTCCACCGAGCTTCTCTGGCTGGTGGTAAACACCACGTTTCCATCGACCACCTTCACAGATGCCAAGTTGGTAGAAGTCTCCACAAAGCCGGGAATGTCCTGCGACATGGCAGCCACGCCGTGCGGGCACACCACCAATGCGTTCAACACATCGATTTGGAAGGTCTCTTCAAAGACCTCTTTAACGGCAGCTGCAGGTTCCACAGTCACCATCACGCCAGGGTCGGTAGTGTGAAACTCGTCCTTGTAAGTCTTGTCCATCTGGGCGAGGTACGCTTTCCAGTTCTCCACCTCTTCTTTCGGCACTGCCACAACGGCAAAGCCCTCACGCGCAATAGCGTTGCGCAGATTGCCGGCGTTGATGTCAGCCACGCGCAAATTATGGTCGCTGTAAGAGTTCCAGAGGATGCGGGCGAGCAACTTCACAGCGTTGCCGCGACCCTTGTTAATGTCATCGCCGCTGTGTCCGCCTTGCAGACCCTTAACGGTAACCTTAAAGAATTCGAACCCCTCTTCCGCAGGTTCATACTCGCAGGGCAGGGTAGCCACGGTGTCCTGACCGCCGGCACAGCCGATGAAGAACTGACCTTCGTCCTCAGAGTCGAGGTTGAGCAGCATCTTGCCTTGCATGAAGCCGGCTTCCACCGCCTTCGCGCCGGTCAAGCCAGTCTCCTCATCGATAGTGAAAAGACACTCGATGGGACCGTGTTCCAGCTCTTTGTCGTCCAAAACAGCCAGTGCCATAGCCACGCCGATACCATCGTCAGCACCGAGGGTCGTGCCCTTAGCCTTCAGCCATTCGCCGTCGATGTAAGTCTCAATGGCATCCTTGTCGAAGTCGAACACCTTGTCGTTGTTTTTCTCGCACACCATGTCCATGTGGGCTTGCAGCACCACGGGCGTCACGTTCTCCTTACCCGGCGTTGCGGGCTTGGAAATCAGCACGTTGCCGACTTTGTCGCGCTTGGTGGGCAGACCTAATTTCTTGCCAGTCTCCTCCAGCCACAGCGACATCTTCTCCTCGCGCTTCGACGGGCGCGGAATCTTCGTGATTTCATTGAAATAATAGAAAACCTTTGAAGGTTTCAGATTCAGCATTTCTTCGTTCATATTGTTTGGGTTTTAAATGATATTCTAAAAAGTGACGGCAAAGATACAATTTTTTAGTTTACAAGTTTAGGAGCTTAGAAGCTTACAGGCTTAAAAGCTTACAGGCTTAGGGCTTAGGGTGAAATAATACAATAGATAAAGAGCCTAAAACAAAAAAATCGTATCTTTGCACCCTAAAATAATCATATAAGCTTCTAAGCGCCTAAGCTTCTAAGCTTTTAAGCTAAAAATATGGACGACAAAAAAATCATCTTCTCCATGGTGAACGTCAGCAAGACGTATCCACCTCAAAAGCAAGTGCTTAAAAATATTTATCTCTCCTTCTTCTATGGAGCGAAAATCGGTGTGCTGGGTCTCAACGGCGCCGGTAAATCCTCCCTGTTGAAGATCATTGCCGGAATCGACAAGTCCTACCAAGGCGAAGTGGTCTTCTCGCCGGGATACTCAGTGGGATACCTGCCCCAAGAACCGCAAATTGATGACAATCTGACGGTTAAGGAGGTGGTGATGCAGGGTGTGCAACCCATTGTGGATATATTGAAAGAATATGAAGAGGTGAACATGAAGTTCTCGGAGCCGATGAGCGACGACGAAATGAACAAACTCATCGAGCGGCAGGGCGAACTCACCGACCTTATCGAACAATACGATGCTTGGGAGCTGGACTCCAAGCTGGAACGCGCCATGGACGCCCTGCGCTGTCCCGACGGCGACACGCCCGCCAAGAACCTCTCCGGAGGTGAGCGTCGCCGCGTGGCCCTCTGTCGACTGCTGCTCACGGAACCCGACATCCTCCTCTTGGACGAGCCCACCAACCACCTCGATGCCGAATCTGTGGAATGGTTAGAGGCTCATCTGCAGCAATATAAGGGCACGGTCATCGCCGTCACCCACGACCGTTATTTCCTCGACCACGTGGCCGGTTGGATTCTCGAACTCGACCGCGGCGAAGGCATCCCGTGGCAGGGCAACTACAGCTCGTGGCTGGAACAGAAGGCCAACCGCTTGGCGATGGAGCAGAAGCAGGAGAGCAAGCGCATGAAGACGCTGGAACGCGAGTTGGAATGGGTGCGCATGGCCCCGAAAGCGCGTCACGCGAAATCGAAAGCCCGTTTGAACGCCTACGACAAATTGCTCAACGAAGACGTGAAGGAAAAAGAGGAAAAACTGCAGATTTTCATCCCCAACGGACCACGCTTGGGCAACAACGTCATCGAGGCGCAACACGTGCGCAAAGCCTTCGGTGACAAGCTCTTGTTCGACGACCTGAACTTCAATTTGCCGCCCAACGGTATTGTGGGCGTCATCGGACCGAACGGTGCCGGCAAGACCACCCTCTTCCGCCTCATCATGGGCTTGGAGCAGCCCGACAGCGGCGACTTCAAGGTGGGCGAAACCGTGAAAGTGGGCTATGTGGACCAGCAACACACGGTGATCGATCCCGAGAAGACCGTTTGGGAGGTGGTCTCCGAAGGCAACGAGCAGATGATGATGGGCGGACGCCTCGTCAACTCGCGCGCCTACCTGTCGCGGTTCAACTTCGGCGGCACCGACCAAAACAAGAAGGCCGGGGTGCTCTCCGGCGGTGAACGCAACCGTCTGCACTTGGCGCTCACACTGAAATCAGAGGCCAACGTTCTGCTGTTGGACGAGCCTACCAACGATATTGATGTCAACACGTTACGGGCGTTAGAGGAAGGTCTGGAGGACTTCGCCGGCTGCGCCGTGGTTATCTCCCACGACCGCTGGTTCCTCGACCGCATCTGCACCCATATCCTCGCCTTCGAGGGTGACTCTCAAGTCTATTTCTACGAGGGTAGCTACACCGAATACGAGGAGAACAAGAAAATGAGACTCGGCAATGAGGCCCCGAAACGGATTCGGTATAAAAAGATTACGGTGATTTAGGCTTAGGGGCTTAAGAGCTTAGGAGCTTAGGAGCTTAAGAGTTTAGTAATGAAACCATTTAAGCCAATAAGCTACTAAACCTGTAAGCCTGTAAGCAACTAAGCCTGTAAGCCTGTAAGCTTGTAAGCTTGTAAGCAAAAAAAATGTATTTTTGCGGTTTAAAAAATATAAAGTAATGAAACGTAGAAATTGGATTCTTTTATTGGCTTGTATTTGTCTGTTAGGGCTCTCCTGCCAGAACAGCAAAAAGAAAAACACACCGGAAGCTGTCACGGAATCGTTCGCGAAGGCTTTCTATACGGCTGACTTCACTCACATGTACGAATATACCACCAAGAAGTCTGATATCGCGGTCAAAACCATGCAGAATGCCATGAAAAACCATCAAGAGAGACTGGAAGAAATCAAGAACAACAAAGTGGTGTTCGACAGTATCACGGTGGAAACTTGCACGGACTCCACCGCCACTTGTGTCACAGCGGTCAAAATCAACGACGTCCCCAGACAAGACAAGTGGGATCTCCTCAAAGAGAACGACGAATGGAAGGTGACCCTGGTTTTGCCCTAACCTTTTAACCTTAAACCCTAAACCTTAAACCTTAAACCCAAAGATGAATTTCGTAGAAGAATTGAGATGGCGTGGCATGTTGCATGACATCATGCCCGGAACTGAAGAGTTGTTTAACAAAGAAGTTTGCTCCGTCTATCTGGGCATCGACCCGACGGCGGATTCACTGCATATTGGCCATTTGGTGGGCATCATGATGCTCTCCCACCTGCAGCGTTGCGGCCATCGTCCCATCGCGTTGTTGGGCGGCGCCACCGGTATGATCGGCGACCCGTCTGGCAAGAGCCAAGAGCGTAACTTGTTGGATGAAGCAACGTTACGTCACAATCAAGAGTGCATCAAAAAGCAGCTGAGCAAGTTCCTCGACTTCGATAGCAAGGAACCTAATGCAGCCCTCCTGGTCAACAACTATGACTGGATGAGTAAGTTCTCTTTCTTAGAGTTTATTCGCGACGTTGGTAAACACTTGACCGTCAATTATATGATGGCGAAAGACTCCGTCAAGAAGCGCTTCAACGGCGAAGGCGATGGCATGTCGTTCACCGAATTTTCCTACCAGTTAGTGCAGGGCTACGACTTCCTGCATCTCTATGAGACGCAGAACTGTAAGGTGCAGATGGGCGGTTCCGACCAGTGGGGCAACATCACGACCGGCACGGAACTCATCCGCCGTATGCTCAACGGCGAGGCCTACGCACTCACCTGTCCGCTCATCACCAAGGCCGACGGAGGCAAGTTCGGCAAGACCGAAAAGGGCAACGTCTGGCTCGATCCCGCCCGCACCTCTCCGTACGCTTTCTACCAGTTCTGGCTTAACTGCTCCGACGATGACAGCAAGCGCTACATCCGCATCTTCACTCACTTCACGAAGGAAGAAATCGAAGAGATGGAACGTCAGCACGACGCTGAACCGCACTTGCGCATCCTGCAAAAGGCACTGGCCAAGGATTTGACCGTGCGCGTGCACTCGCAGGAGGACTACGATGCAGCTGTCAACGCCTCCGAAATCCTCTTCGGCAAAGGCACTGCCGAGAACCTCGCATCCCTCTCTGAAGAGATGTTCCTTTCTGTGTTTGAGGGCGTTCCGCAATTCGAGGTGCCCACAAGCCTCCTCGACGAAACTTGCGGTGTGGTCGATTTTCTTGCAAAACATACCCAGGTCTTCAACTCCAATGGTGAAGCCCGCCGCATGTTGAAAGACAACGGCGTCTCCATCAACAAGACCAAAGTCAAAGAGGACAAAACCGTCACGAAAGACGATCTCCTCAACGGCAAATACGTGCTCGTCCAAAAAGGCAAAAAGAACTACTACATCGTCAAATTCGTTTAGTAACCTCATAACCTTCTAACCTTTTAACCTTAAACCTTAAACCTTAAACCAACAATGGGCTACATATCCCTCATCCTCCTCATCCTCCTCGGCATCGTCCTGATGATCCTCGACTTCCTGGTGATTCCGGGCGGTGTGGTGGCCATCCTCGGCGTGCTTTGCATGATCGGGGGCGTGGTCACATCGTTTGTGCAGTTCGGCACCACCGTGGGCATCATCACCCTCGTGCTGACGGCAGTGATCACCCTCGGCTCTTTCTGGCTGATGATGCGGTCGAAAACGTGGCGCAAACTGCAGCTTAAAACGCAAATCGACAGCAAGATGAACGAAGTCGATACCGACAAACTGAAAGAAGGGATGGAAGGCGTGGCGGTTTCCCGTCTCGCCCCGACCGGTACGGGCCTGTTTGGCGACACCGAATCTGAGGTGGTCTCCATGCAGGGTTTCATTGACGAGAATTCGCCCATTGTGATTCGCAAAATCGAAGGAAGTAAAGTAATCGTAGAAATTATTCATCAAAATTAATACATTATGCCTCAAACAATTATCACCATTGTGATTGTATTGGCGCTGGTCATCCTCTTCTTCTGGATGGTGCCATTGCGCCTGTGGTTCAACGCCCTTCTGAATGGCGTCCACGTCTCTTTAGTACAGCTTATCCTGATGCGTTGGCGTCGCGTTCCGCCGGATATGATTGTCAGCTCCATGATTACGGCTTCAAAAGCGGGTATCGATATTAACCGCGACCAACTGGAGGCCCACTATCTGGCAGGCGGTCATGTGAAGCCGGTGGTCAGTGCGCTGATCGCTGCCGACAAGGCCAACATCTCCCTTGATTTCAAATCGGCTACTGCCATTGACCTGGCCGGCCGTAATGTTTTGGAGGCCATCCAGACCTCTGTGAACCCGAAGGTCATCAACACGCCTCCAGTCGCGGCTGTCGCCAAGGACGGTATCCAGCTGATTGCCAAGGCTCGTGTCACCGTGCGCACCAATATCCGCCAGCTGGTGGGTGGTGCCGGCGAAGAGACCATCATCGCCCGTGTGGGTGAAGGTATCGTCTCCGCCATCGGTTCTGCCGACACACACAAGATGGTGCTCGAAAATCCCGATTCCATCTCCAAGCTGGTGTTGACCAAGGGTTTGGACTCCGGTACGGCATTCGAAATCCTCTCTATCGACATCGCGGACGTGGATGTGGGTAAGAACATCGGTGCTATGCTGCAGATGGACCAAGCGAATGCCGACAAAAACATCGCACAGGCGAAAGCCGAGGAACGCAGAGCGATGGCTGTAGCACAGGAGCAGGAGATGAAGGCCAAGGCTCAAGAGGCTCGTGCTCAGGTGATTCTCGCCGAAGCTGAGGTTCCGAGAGCTCTTGCCGAAGCTTTCCGCAACGGCAATCTTGGCGTGATGGACTACTATAAGCTCGAAAACATCAAGGCTGACACCTCCATGCGCGACGGTATCAGCAAGATGGGCCAAAGCGGTCAAAATCCTACTAAAAAATAGATTAAGGATGAATATCAAAAGTCTGTTTACGATAATCATTTTGAGCATAACTGTCTTTGGTTATGCTCAAAATGTTTCTAAGCCGAAGTATCAGTATCAATACAAGATGGTGCGGCTGGATTCCACGTATGATGCGAAAATCGACCCGAAGTTGGCCAAATATGTGGAGAAAAAACGGCACAAAATGGAAAAGCGGATGGAGGTGGTGATTGCGCGCACCGATGCTGAACTCGAGTCTTTCGCGCCCGAAAGCCCGCTTTCAAACTTCTTGACAGACTTATTGTTAAATGAGGCATCTCAATACACCAAAGACACAGCATTTGACAATCTGGACGTTTCGATGCTCAATTTCGGGGGCATCCGAACCTCCATGCCCGCCGGCAATGTGACCGTGGGCGACATCTACCGTATTTCCCCGTTCGACAATTATCTGACCTTTATCGTCTTGAAAGGCAGTGAGTTGAAGAAAGCATTGGGGCGGTTTACCGACTTGTTCAACGCGCCCTATTCCGGCGCGACCATCACGTACAAGAACAACCGTCCGACGCAAATCCTGGTGAATGGCAATCCTATTGAGGACAACCGCGACTATAAGCTCGTCACCCTCAACTTTGTCTCCGATGGTGGCGACCACCTCTTGGAAGATATTCACTATGAGAAGATTGAATACACCACGACGACCTTCCGCGATTTCCTGATTGTCGAGTTGAAGGCGATGAATGCGAGAGGGGAGAAGGTGACCGGAAAGAAAGACGGGAGAGCGAAATTTAGTTAGCCATCAATAAAAAAAGCCTATGAGGGTATCTAGACTTATTGCCGCGCTGTTTTGGATCGTTTGTGCATTCCCGATCTTCGTGTTTGCACAGGGAAATGACGGGTCTCAAGTGACGGGCGCGTGCACCCCTTTCCCATGTCCCGCTCCGGATAACTCGCAAATCTTTGATAGCCTGTTTTTTTTCAATCCCACGATTTATGGAAGCGAATTTTCTTCAGACGGAAGTTCGCTTGACGAACCATACAGAGGGGACACCTTGAATATCCATTGTGGTTGGATATACAAGTTTTATGTAGTGGCAGGAACGCAATACGAATGGAACACGGATATCAGCGAAGGCGTGGTCACCCCTTACGGCGGAAACGGCTTGAAAACAAAAATCACCCTGTTTTATGACGATTTCCAAACATACGCGCGGGCTTCCCAAACGGCGGTCCACTTACATCCCGAGGTGGAGCTGATCGGTACCCTGGCGGCTGGTTTGACTTGGATTGCGAGCTACACGGGTGTGGTGGGCATCATGGTAACCCGCGGTGATGACGATCTGGACCCTGCTCAGAGTTATTGCGCCTGCAATGGCGATGATTTGTTGTTGCGCTATGATATCATGGCAAAACCTTCCAACATCCCTATGGTTTGGGGTAGATATGGAACGACAGACACCATCGCCTGCGATAACAAAACGCATGTGATTTATGATGCCGGTTTGGGTTCTTCAGAATATTCGAACAATGAAAATGGCTATCTGGTCCTTTATCCCGGCGATCAAACCTCAAAGTTGAAACTGTGGGGTGACAGTAAGTTGAAAGAGAACGATACCCTGTTCATTTATAACGGCAATCTGGCTCAAAACCCGAGTCTGGTGCCATACGATACCATCGTAGGACAGCAGCAGTTGGGCAGTGAAAACAACCCGATTTTTATATCCGCAGAGGTTAATCAGCCCATCACGTTGCGTATGCAAACAGACACCTCATGTACGTGGGATGGCTTTTTCCTGCGTGCCAAGTGCTGTATGAACCCCGGATTGCCCACCGACCTGACCGGAAGCATGGTGAGCGATACTTCGGCCTTGCTTATCTGGAATGCGGCGGAAGGTAACGAAATTCAATACAATTGGACGCTCTACACCGCGGATTCCGTCTTCTTGCAGGAGGGAAATACCTATGACACGTCCGTGTTGGCGATGAATCTGAATCCCAACGAATGCTATTTTTACACCATCTCGGTGTTGTCTGCCTGCTCCATGGAACAGGGGGCGGGGGAAAACGATATGGACATTGTGTATAGCAACACCTTCTGTTATCCCTATTTTGTCACGCTGGGGCGAACGGAGACGACCTTTGTCTTCAATACGGACACCCTCTTTGTGCCGGAAGGAGCTTACGTGGATTCTTCCGGTGCCGTGAACGTGATTGTTCACGAGAGCGAGATGCGTGTGTGCTATGGCGAGACCACCCATATATGCTATAGTTTTCCGGATAACGTGACCGATTGGCGTCAGATGATCTGGAAAACCTCCTATTCGTTCGACTCGGTCTGGACGCTCCCGCTGGACTCCACGGCGGTGTCGAACGATACCAATATCTACTACTCGTCAGCGGCGGTGGGCAATTTGTCCGGCTGTTTCGAAACCCAACCCATGACCGAGCCTGGGTACGTCATCTTGGATGTGTGGACCGAAGGGCAGTCGCTGGCGCGCGCCATCCTCCACATCGTCATAGACACGATCCCGAACGTCTATATCACCTATCAGGGCATGGACACCTCGCTGAGTGTCTCTTGTGCATCGCTCCCGCTCACGATTGACGCGCACGGGGCGGTCTTCTATCAATGGAGTGATTCCTTGGGAACGCTGCATTTTCCTGGAAACCAACAGCAGCCCAGCTCCTTGACGCTCTATCCCACGCAGAACAACGCTTATTACGTGGTCGGAACGGATTCGTACGGATGTAAAGCCTCAGACAGCATCACCTCCCATATCAACCAGTTGCCGAACCTTCAATACCAGCAAAATGAGACCATCTGTTTGGGCGACAGTATATGGTTGCATGTGGAGAGTCTCGACCAATACACCTGGCAACGAATCGATACGATCAAATGGGATAGTTTGGTGACATATAATTCCACTTTGATGCTCAGTAAAGCTGTATTGCTGTACCAATTGGCGAATACGTCGAGTTATCAGGGATTGTTTTATGTGAACAAGAGGTGCCCTGGGGCAAATCCTGTCGCTTTGACGATTTATTCGTGGCAATTACAGGATACCGCCTATATCAACGCGGTGATTACCGACAACTGCCATTACGATTTCAGATATTCGGTTCTAGAACATTTTTCGCGGCCTGTGCCACATACCATTGCGGAAGGAGGAATGGACTCCGTGCTGGTTTCGCCGAGAATAGGCACAGACTATGTGGTCTGTGGTACCGACACCAATGGATGCCCTTGTAACGGCTCCGCGGTGATCCATGTCAGCGTGTTGCCGCATCCCGAAATTTTGGCCACCCATTCGACGGGTCCGGTGTGCGCGCAAGACACCGTGACGCTGTCGGTCACCGTGCTGATGAACGGCGTTTACACCTACCAATGGATGGTGGAGGGCGATTCCACCGTGATGGGGACGGATACGATATTGCATTTCGTGCCCGACACCGCCACGACCATCTATTTCAGTGTCTTTCACGCCAACGGCTGTGACACGACGGTGGCCTTCCCGATAGAGGTGTTCCCGCATCCGGACATTACGTTGACGGCGTTTCCCGACACCCTTTGTCCGCGCCAGCAGAGCACGCTCACCGTGGTGGCTTCCGGCGACATCGAGTGGCAATGGGACGACGGTACCCACAATCCTATCAGAATCGTTTCTCCGGAGGTCAACTCCACCTATTATGTGCAATCTTCCGATGAACATGGCTGTACCATAAGGGATTATGTCTCCCTGTATTTAAGACCGATGCCGGATCCGGAGGTGGTTTCCAACGACAGTATCTGTGCGGGGGCGAGCGACACTGTTGTCCTGTCGGGCGCAGCTTCCCATTACCAATGGCTGAACAGCGGCGTTCAGCACAATGCCTTGGGAGACACTATGTATGTCTCGCCTTCTCAAACGACTTTGTACGAGGTGGCTTACGACAACGCCTTCGGATGCTGGGACACCGCCCGATTTTCCATTCTTGTTTACGCTTTCCCGCAGCCCCAAATCACGCAGGACACCACCATTTGTCGGGGGGATACGATTGCCCTGACGGCCGGCGGTGGCTCCTTTTTCCTTTGGGATGATGCCCAACATAGTACGACGGCGAGCATTCTGGTTGCGCCGGCGGACACTACCACTTACAGCGTGACGGTTTATGACTACTTGGAATGCTCTTCCACGGATTCCGTCACCGTAAATGTTATCCCCTATTTTGACCTTTCCATCACCTCCTCCGCCGACTCCGTTTGTCCGAACACGATGGTGGCCTTCACCGCGCATGGAGGCGTGGATTATCATTGGAACGGGGAACCGTTTATTTCCACCTCTTCATACACGCTGTTGACCGATACGACCACGGTGGTCTCGCTCAGTGCCGCTAATCCCACGACCAATTGCTCTCGTACGGTGTATGATACGTTGTTCGTCTATCCATGGCCGGATTTCCATATCGAGTCGGCGCGCGATACCCTCTGTTTGGGCGACACCCTCACGCTGACCTTGGTGGGTGATGCCGTCTCCTATCATTGGTCCACGGGAGATAGTGCCACCACGTTAGTGCTCTATCCGGAGACGCTCACCACCTATTCGGTAACCGCATATTCGGAATATCAGTGTGAAAAGTCGTTGTCCTATACCGTGGTGGTGAATGAGTTGCCGATGGATTTCACCTTGCATGTCGGAGATACGCTCTGTTATGGGGATTCGCTCGCCGTGAACGTGGCTCCAGAGTTTACGGATGTCCAATATGTGTGGAACTACCCCAATCTGCCGCCCGGCACCTATTCGTTCTTCTATTCTCCGTTGCAAGATGTGGCGGAAGACTATGTGGACACCTTGTCGTTGGCGATTGTGGATGCCAGAGGCTGCCGCCGGGTCAAAAGTGCAGAAATTACCGTTTATGCGCTCCCCAGGGATACCATTTTTGGTCCTTCGTCATTATGCCGCGGCGACACACTCCATTTGAGTACGACAGGAAATTACCAGTATTATTGGCGCCAGCCGATTTCTCAGGATCAGAAATACAATGCCTCGGTTTGGAATTATCCTTCACAGCCGCAAACCTACGAATTGGATGTGTTGAACGAGCACGGCTGTCGTATCTTTTTGTCTCAAGGAGTGGTCATTAACGAGCTCCCCGTGGTCTCCATCAATACCAACGGAGTGTCACAATTTTGTGACAGGGGGGCGTATCTGGTCACCGCTTCCGGGGCATCGCAGTATTTGTGGAGCGATGGTCAGACGGGAGCGAGTGTGCACATGACTCCGGGCAGCCAAACCACCTATTCCGTGACGGGTACGGATGACAATGGCTGTGTGGGGACGCGCAGTGTGGCTTTGGATGTGATTTCCGCTCCCGAATTACAGTTGCAGGTCCTCCCGCTGGATACCATCTGCGCTTTGGACACCTTCACCATCCAGGCGACGGGCACCTTTAACCATATTGTGTGGAATACCACGGATACCACCTATTCCATCACCCGTTCGAATATCATCACCCCGACATGGTTTTACGCAACGGTTTCCGATGTTTTTCAGAACATCCCCTGCGAGGCGGTTGACAGTGTGCTGGTGATGGTCTATCCGGTGCCGCAGATGACGGTGGTTTCGAGCCCCTCGTCCATCTGTGCCAATGATTCGGGTATGATTGTGGTGTCGGGCGCAGATGCCTACGAATGGCAGCCCCATCCGCACCTTTTCCCGCAGGGCGGCGCGGTGGCCAAAGTAATCCCTGAGGCCAGTGTCACAGGCTATATTGACACCTTTATCGTGGAGGGAATCTTGGATGGCTTTAACTGTACTTCGGTGATGGCCATCCCATTTGTGGTGGATTCGCTGCCCAATCTTCAAATCGACATTACCTCGTCGGGCGGCGGGGTATGCCTGAACGATACCATCACCTTGACCGCGCGTGGCGGCATTTCCCATTATTGGTACAAGAAGAACAACCCCACGACGGTCATCTCCACCCATCGCTCATTGACCGTGGTGCCGACCGAACCCGACTCCTTCATGCTGGTGGCTTATAATGCCAGAGGGTGTGTGGATACGGCTTATTATATCCTTCAGACAAATGAACATCCGACATTGAGTATAGCGGTCTCAGACACAGCGGTTTGCTATGGATTCCCTGTGCAGCTGACCGCCCTTTCCAACGCTTCGCATTATTCTTGGAGCAGCACCCTTTCTCCAACGGAAGGGGATGGCACGAACACGCTGGTGACGACCCCTTCGTCCACGGTTACCTATCGGGTCACGGCCAGTGATGGGGGCACGGGGTGTTACACGGTGGATTCCGCCAGAATTGTCGTGTACCCGTCTCCGATAGCGGCCTCTGATGCACCGGCGGCGGCATGTCTGGGCGACACTCTCCAGATTTCTTTGTTTGGCGCTACGGATTATCATTGGTACGAAGGGAATTTGGACTCTCCCTTCTTCACAGGAAATCAAATGCAGCTCGTTACTACCGAGGCGGTTGAGGCCTCCTATCTGGTGATTGCCACCGATGGGCTGGGCTGTCGGGACACTTTGCCCATCTCGATTATGGTCCATCCGCTTCCCGAAATTGCGGTTCAAACGTCGTCTCCTGGCTATTTGTGCCACGACGGCAGCCAGTTCTTGGGTGTGGTGGCGCAAAGTAATGTCCAAGGCACTGAATACCAATGGAGTTCATCTCCTACGGATGCCTCTATGACTACGAGTCTGAATGTGGCGTTTGTCTCTCCGGACACTACCACGGAATACTTCATAGACGCATATTACACGGCCGATGGAGTGGTATGCCATACTTATGATACGGCCCGCGTGGTGGTCTATGAAGTTCCGAATGTGATTGCTTCTGTTTATCCGCAAGTTCCCTGTCAGGACATGGAGGCTGTAATGACGGCCACGGGTGCCAGTCAATACATTTGGTTCGCGGACGACCAGTTGGTGGGCGTTGGCAATACCTACACGGTGGTGCCAACGATGGGTACCCGCTATGTGGTGGTCGGCACGGACTCGAATCATTGTGTCAACCGCGATACCTTGATGGTCAATACCGTCCATGTTCCGCCGGTGGAGACCATTATTGGCGAGACCGCCGTCTGCTTCAACGAACCTGCTGTGTTGAGGACTTCCGGAAACAACCACTGCGAGTGGGCCCCCACCACAGGATTGTCGGGAATGTCCGATTCGGCGGTGACGGTGACGATCACGACGCCTATGGACTACACCGTCTATGTCACCAACGAGCACGGTTGTCGGGATACCATGACCTATTCCGTGACGGTTTATCCGTTGCCGGAACTGGTGCTTCCGGCCGACACCGTCTTGTGCGAGAGCGAAGAATTCACGTTCCGTGTCAGCGGCGCCACCTATTATGTGTGGGAAGATGGGTCCACCAACGACTTCCGGACGGTCTATCCCTCTTTGAATACGACTTCGTATAGCGTGACCGGCACCAACCAGTATGGCTGTGTCTCGTCGGACAGCATATCCGTGACAGTATTCCCCGCATTCGATTTGCATATTGTGGCCTCGAAGGATACCTTCTGTATCGAGGATAATGCCGTCACGCTGATTGCATACGGCGCGGGCGACAACTATTTGTGGAACACGGGGAGCACAGACTCCATCATCACCGTATATCCCACGGCCACAACTTCTTATACATTAACAGCATTCAATACCACGGCTGGTTGCCATTCTTCCATCACTCGTGAGATTGTGAGAATGGACAATCCAGATCCAAGTATTGCCTCATCCGTACCGTATCTCTGTTTGCATGATACGGCACTCCTTTCGGTGCAACTTGAACCCGGAGGAGGCGTGGTGTGGAACACGGGTGAGACAACGCCTGTCATAAAGGTGTCGCCTCAAGACACCGCCACCTATTCGGCAGTGGTCACCAACCATTTCGGCTGTCAATCGTCAGGGACGTTCACCGTCAATGTCCTTCCGATCCCACAGGTGGGCATCCTCAGCAGCGATAGCGTCCTCTGTTATGGGCAGACGGTGACGTTGACCGCCATCGGCAATGCCGACCTCTACCAATGGAGTACTGGCGAAACGGCCCCGTCCATTACGGTGACCCATGTGACGGACGAAGATTTCGTGTTGACGGGCTATACCTCCGCCCTATGTCATGCCACGGACACGGCGCATGTCACGATTAGACCGTTGCCGACGGGTAGCATTTCCGGCTCGTCAGGGACCGTTTGTCCTGGAGACACCGTTGTGCTGTCTCTGATCACGAATGCGGATTACGTCTGGACGGACACCACGAATCTCGTTCAAGTCAACAACACGACCACATGGGTGATGCCGGAGGTCACCTCCGTCTATACTGCGGTGATGACCAACCAGTACGGCTGTGTGGATTCCACCCATTTTGTGGTTCCGGTGTATGATCCGCTGCCTTTGCAAATCACGCCTGACACGACCGTCTGTTACGGCGCCGGACTCGACATCACCGTCAGCGGAAGTTGGAACTACATCTGGAATGACGGATTCCAAGGCAACAGCCAGTACGTCACTCCCGCTCAGACCACCACCTATTCCGTCAGTTCCACCGACATTCATGACTGTATCACCACCGTCTCCACCACGGTCACGGTGCAGCCGGATTATACGTTGACGATACATCACGACAAAGACACCATCTGTGTGGGTGACAGTGTGACACTTTGGTACGTAGGGGCGGTTGACCAGCATTATTGGAGCACGGGAAGCACGGCGGATCAGATCACGGTTTCCCCTCATACAGATGCCACCTATTCCATTTGGGCGTATAACAACAGCACCGCTTGCGCCAAAACGCTCTTCGATACGATTGTGGTGATTCCGTACCCCGTTTTTATGTTGAGTACGGCCAACTTAGTCTGCTCCGGGGATACGCTTTTGGTGCACGCTTTCAGTGATTATGCCTTTGATTACCAGTGGTCTTCTGTCCCCGAAGGGTCTATCCTTTCAGAACCCGACAGTGCCAAGATATGGGTGTCTCCGCAAGAGACCACCACCTACATTTATCATGCGGACAATCACTTCTGCACCCTGACGGACAGTGTTGTGGTGGAGGTGGCTCCGTCGCCGGCCATTGTTGTGACAGAGCTCACCAACGAAAGTTGTCTGCAGGGCAATGGTTCCATTCAGGTGCAGGTCTTGTCGGATCACCCGCCATTCCAGTACCATTGGTCTTTTGGCGAAGGGAATGCTCCGGAAATCCACAACTTGCACGAAGGTGTTTATTCAGTGACTGTTACGGATGCGTTAGGATGTTCAAGCAGTCTGGGAGGCATCGAGATTGTTAATATTCCGCCTCCGCAAATCTCTGTGATCAGTGCGTTGGGGGCCATTAACGGCCACGATGGCAGTATTGACATCGAGGTGCCCAGCAGTTATGGCGACTACACGATTGAGTGGTTCTTGAATTCCATGGACAATCCGTTGCCGCAATATTATGGCTATCATTCCATTGAAGATGTGGATTCCGGATATTACTATGTGATGGTTACCGATGAGGCTTGTTCCACGATAGAGCAGATATTTGTGCCGCACCTCTATTTCGGACAGGGAAATCTGTACATCCCGAATACGATCACCCCCTCCAATGCGGATGGCATGAACGATTATTTCCAGCTCTACTATCACGGGGATGTCAAGTTCAAGGAGGTGCTCATCTACAACCGCTGGGGCACGCTGGTGTTCCAGAGCAACGACATCCATTTCAAATGGAACGGGGCGGTGAACGGGGAAATTCTCTACAATAATGTCTATGCAGTGCTTCTGTACTACTATGACTATCGCGGTACGGAGCATGTCATCAAGAGTTTTCTCGTGGTTTTGTGATGCCTTGTTTTTAAGGATTTAGGTTGTCGCAAATTTTTGTATTTTTGCCGTTTGTTTTATCAAAAAGTCGGAAAGAACAATGAAACATGCAATATTGAAGTGGAAAACGGTTGTCGTAGGCCTTGTGGCCATGGCGCTCTCCTGTGCGGGCGTGCTGTCGGCGCAGACGCAGACGCAAGGCACGGGCAATCACGTGTTCACTGTGAACCATATCCCGTTGAAAATGGTCTTTGTGAAAGGTGGTGATATGCAGCTGGGCTGTGTCGGAGAACGTGACGACAGTTGCAGGGCGGGGGAGACTCCCGAGCACACCGTCACCTTGGCGGATTTCTATATTGGAGAGACGGAAGTGACGCAAGAGCTGTGGATGGCGGTGATGGGGCACGACAACAATCCGAGCTATTGGAAGGGTAACACTTTGCCTGTGGAGCGTGTGAGTTGGATGGAGTGCCAGCGTTTTATCACCCGTCTGAACAAATTCCTGGCTGCGGAACTGCCTCAGGGTTATCGTTTTGCATTGCCCAGCGAGGCGCAGTGGGAGTATGCTGCGCGAGGCGGTCTGAAGAGTGCGGGCACGCGCTATTCCGGCAGCAACGACATCGCAAAGGTTTCATGGTTCTACGGCAACAGCAACCAGTGCACCCACGATGTGCGCATCAAGACAGCCAACGAGTTGGGCCTTTTCGACATGAGCGGAAATGTCTGGGAGTGGTGTGACGACTGGTTCAACGAGAACTTCTACGCTGAAAACACGGATTGGACGAACCCGAAGAATGACGAGGAGACCAGCTACCGTGTCCTGCGTGGCGGCAGCTGGAACTACGCAGCGCCCTACCACCGCTGTGCCAAACGCGATTACGGCAGCATCCATTCCCGTTACGAGGACTGCGGCTTCCGGGTCGCGCTGGTCCCGAGATAGTACATCACCATTCCGTTTGGCCGAAAACCATAACGAAACAAACACCGCCTTTTGTCAAGGGTTTTGTGTTTTTTCATTTCCCATTCAGAATCACATCTGCCGCTGTTTCCATCTTGCTGAACGCGAACAGCTTCTTTCCCAGGTCTTTGAGCGAGGCGCCGAGGTGGTAAACGGTGTTGTCGATGATGAGAAATCGGTCGTGATAGCGGTCAGAGGTGGAGATCTCCACCGGTGGATACTGTTGGTTGTGGCGTTTGAGGTCCACAGCCAGTGCATCCGAAATCTTCCGCGTGATGATGGAGGCACTGACCCCGTCATTACGTTTGGTGAGGGTTTTCAGTACGGAGTCGTCCACGTAGTTGTCGATAAGAATGACCCGTTCCCGTGCTGAACGAATCAGGTCCGACACAAAAGTGTACGCATCAAAGATTTGCCCGTCGTAGAAGATGCCCTCTACGGGCGGCAGCGCGGTGCGAACGAAGAAACCGATTTGCTCCTCGGTTTTGGAAACTCGCTGTTCTAGTCGCTCAACTCGCTGGTTGATGGCGTGTCCGCGCAGCAGGTGGTTTTTAAGCACAGAGTTCGCCCATTGGCGGAACATGATACCTTGCTGAGATTTCACTCGATACCCTATAGAAAGAATCATGTCTAAATTAAAGTATTCTTTCTCTCTGTTTATCAATCGATTACCTTCCGGTTGAACTGTCGCAAATTTTGCGACAGTTGGGATTCCTTTCAATTCTTCTGCATTGGCATTATGAATGTGTTTGCCGATGGTTTTGATATCTCTGTGAAACAAATCAGCAATCTGTTGACGATTTAGCCATACTGTTTCGTTTCGCAACAAAACCTCCAGGCGTATGCTGCTATTGGGTTGGTAGAGGATGATTTCACCGTTGTTTTCATTCATGTTTTTTTTCGTTTTAAGGTTTTGATCATTTATGCTGGCAAAGATACTACAAAAAGCACCTCCTGTCAAGGGTTTTCTCAATTTCCCGCATCTCCCTGACCGCCAATCAAATCCGTATCTTAATTTAACAATTGATTTTTGAATTGTAAAATTTTGAAGGTAGCGTTTCGCAAGTTTGTGTTGGGTTTGCGGTTTGCGGTTATCGAAGCCGGTCAATAGTCAATGTCAAAGCTAAGAGCTAAGAGCCAACAGCCAAAGCCAAAGCCACTTTCAACGGTCTTTTTATTGACACGGCCACCCCGACATATTTGACCATTAACAAAATAAAAAATGCATTTTCCGCTATTTTTTTGCCGAGCGTAAAAAAAATCATTATTTTTGCAGTCTCAATTGCCACTCGAAAAACTCGTGTTCTCATTGGCTCGATAAGCTCAGGGAATGAAGATAGTGTCCCGGCGTGACGTTCTTACTTTCGTACAATCAAAGCGTTAGCTTTATCTGGTTTTGTCGAATCTGGAAAATTCAAACATACTGCGGATAAAGATTAATGCTTATGCGATAGCGTAAGCTTAATTGATGTTGCAGTATAGGTGTTTCCAGAACCTGACAAACCACATCGATTAAAATTACGCTTTTTTTGTGCCTGTAGGTGAGATGGAAGAGTGAAGCAATCTCTCTTGATTAACGAAAGTGGATCCAAATCTTGAATATATAATCTGTCAAATATTAAAGAATATGCATTGCAAACGTCGAAACAAAGAAATCTTTCACAGAAGTGAATCCTGCGAGTTATTCGGGCATGAAATCCCGTCCAATCCTCATGTTTCTTCCCGCAAGATCTTTATGATAATCCTAATCATAGTAGGAATAGGAATCGTTGATAGTCTATTGGCGATGCCTGTCTACTTTACAGAGAAGAATATTTATGACATAGTCACTCGTCATCAAATAATGGAAACATTTCAGGAGCCACCGACGAACGAGCCTAGTGTCTCTATAGCTACTAGTAATTCTGAAATCATGGAGGGAACAACATGGTCTTATACAGAACATGTTTCTCACGGCGACAGGTCCTATGATGTGAAAACCTATTTTATTTTCACCTCCCAAACGGATGTTGTTTGGCTTTTCGGGACACCAAAGGGCAATATGTTTCCTGTAGGTTTCGGAACGTATAATCCTTCTACGGGAAATCTCACTTTTTCATCGTCTGACAAGTTGCATGAGAAGATATCACTTTACTATGCAGACAATACTATCATTTTTAAATTCGATCCGAGTTCAGGGAGGGCAAGATTATACATAAACGACGATTATTTAAGCGATTTTTATAATGACGGGAAGGACTTTTATATGACCAAATTAGGTTATACCTTAACGCCCAAGAATGATTTGGTTGGAACTTTCTGGAAGATGGGGGATGGTGACGAAACGTATATTGTATATTTCAAATCGTGGAATGAGGCAATCCTTCACGGAGAATCGGAGGAATCTTGTGCTTATGTCTATATTGACGACATGGTTTCCATTAAATCTGGCGACAACATTACAGACGAAAACCTTATAGGAAGATTTCGCGGAGGAAATGAAATGCCACTTTGCAGGGAGGGCATAGATCCCTATGGTGATGTGTGGTGTGGGACATTGCGTAAAGTAAAATAACACAGCAAAAGATGAATTGTCAACCATAGCATCTATTCTTGTTTACGGAATTCATGTGATACTAAATCAATAAGCATCTGAAGTTCCCTGATTATTTGAAAAACAATCATAATTAACAATAGTACAAATTTAAATCTTAAAGCAATGAAAAAAGTAATGATTATTAGTTCCATGCTGTTTCTTGGCATGATGTTAAACAACGTAATGGCACAGAGTACTGATGACCTGAGAAAGAAAAGAGAACAACAGCGTGTAGAACGCAGTTTGAAACAAGCATGTGATGATGATGACCAATACATGTCAGAAATTGGTTATGCAACAAGTGCTGACAAGGATGATGCAGAAGCAAGTGCTTTGGTTAATTGTCAACGAAAACTCAAATTGCGTCTTGAACAAACTGTGAAAGGTGTGGTTGAAGACCTCGCTGCGAAACAAGAGCTTATTTCTCAAGATGCGTATGATGCTATTACATTGCGGAAAATCAATCAAGGTTTTCAATCCGTCATTAACAAATCAGTTTCTCGCACAATCAAGTGCTATTCTGATTCTTGGAAAAATGACAAAGGACAATATGAAGCGGAGTATAATGCAAAAATATCTGTCGATGAATTTATTCGCGAAACAAAGGCTGCTATCAAAGAAGATGCTGCTCTTCGTGCAAACATACAGATGGATAACTTTGAGAAAGAATTTCGTGAACATTTGAAAAACAACGAATAATCTCATGTGATTTGAATAAGATTTGGAAAGCAAAAATATTGCTTTCCAAATCTTATTCAACATAATACAGTAGGGTGTATTGATCAATTATTTTAAGAATTATGGAATATAGAAGCAATCGTGTTTTTATAAACATTACACGAATCATGATAGTTTGCATGGCAATGTTGATTAACTTTACCTGCTTTGCTCAAAAGCAAGCCCCCACATGGCTGAATGTAGGAAAAATATCTTTGGATAATTCTTACATCAAAGTATATTGTGGGGGAGTAGCTAAAACAGAATCGCAAGCGAAGGAATTATCAACAATAGAAATCATTAAAGACCGCGATTTGGCTACTGGTGGCGCTTATAGATGGGAAAATGGCGGTATTGTCGAGAAAGAAACTGGTCGTATTGTTGTAAAAGCGGATATTCTTGACGAATATTGCGAAAAACTTCCGCAAGGGAATTATAAGGTCTATTTGCTGGTTCAAACGGCTACTCATCCAGATAATGCGTTAGATAATGTATATGTAGGAGACAAATATCCTTTCTCCGCCCGCGTATTTGTGCCTGGTATGGCGCAGATATACAAAGGAAGTACAGGTAAAGGAGCCGCTTTTATCACTGGAGAGGTGCTGTTTGTTGGAGGAATCGCAACAACACAATTGCTATGTAATTATTACACAAAGAAGATGCCGGACGCCACCAGTTATGATATGCGAAACTATTATGAAAAGATGGCGAGAATATGTCAAATTTCTCAATATGCATGTATTGGTGGAGCGGTTGCTTTATATTTATGGAATATTATTGATGGTGCCTGTGCAAAAGGAAGACCATACGTGTCTGTTGATGGGAAAATGCTGACATTTAGTCCGTATGTGTCGTCCAACAGCACAGGAATTGCATTTAATCTTAGATTTTAGTTTGCTATGAATAAGAAAATTAAAATTACCTTTTGTCTATTCTTTGTGGTTTTCGCTTTAGCGTCATGTGATCCTGTAACGTATGATTCAAAATGTACTCTTACTGTTTATGTTTATTCAGGAGCCTTGCCTCCAGAAGGAGAACCCCTAGACAGAGCATTGGTAACATTAACTCCAGGTACTGCCAACGATTTTACAGGCTCGGACGGAATAGTGGTTTTTGAAGATTTACAGGTGACAAATCATCAATTTAAAATTCAGGCTCAGAAAGAAGGTTATTCAACAAACTGGGTTAATTTGACACTTCATCCTGGGAGAGAAGAGACCGCATATATCATTCTGGAACCAAAACCATCAAATCCTTAATAATGGGAAAAAATCAAATAATTATTATCTTTGGAATATTTTCGTTGTTTTTAGCTGTGTCATGCACGAGTAAGCCAGTTGAGACCACATGTACGCTATACGGAGTGGTAATGTCCTCAAGCACAGATGCCCCCATTAAAGGAGCTTTGGTGGTGGTTCAGCCAGGAAGTCAACAAATTATCGCTGGTAATGATGGTACTTTTGAAATAACCGCCGTGCACGCACCGAATTCTTATAATCAATATAGAGTGCTAGCTCAAAAAAAAGGATATTGCGCAAATGCAGTTCATGTTGAAAGTGTTCAACCAGGTGAGCGACGCTATGTACCAATAATTTTAGAACCTATTGAATGACACAATGAAGAAACGTTTATTCATCTGCCTCTTTTTCTCCATTCTGTTCACTATCTCTTATGGACAGAACAACAAGTTTGATTCCATTCGAAACAGTATGCAGCAACAATTTAACCAATTCGCGAACTCAAAAAATCGTGAGTACGCGGATTTTCGAGATAAAGTAAATGCGGCATACGCCGAGCGAATGAAAGTGAGTTGGAAAACTTTTCAACTAAGAGCAGCGGAACCAACACCAGTTCGGCCAGAACCGCCAAAACCTGTTGTGAAGTCTGACAACGAAGTTGCACCAACGAAACCGGTGCCAATAGGAAAGGTTGTTAAACCAGTAGAAACGGAATCACCCCAACCATTTCAGCCTATAGCAAGACCGGATAAAGAGGAATCGCCACAGTATTCGTTTCAATTTCATCATACACCTTGCAATGTCCATCTACAAAAAACACAAAGGTTTATTCTTGCCGACGCTTCTGAATCTTCAGCTGCTGAAGCATGGAAGAGGATGTCTGCAAATGGTTTTGACGTAGTAGCCGACGACTGCTTTCGATATAAGGAGCAACTTTCTTTAAATGATTGGGGCTATATCGAATTGACTAAAACATTGGCTTGTGATTTCATGGGCAAGGGGACAAACGAAGCTGTACTCATGCAGATATATTTGTTGGCTCAATCTGGCTACAAGGTCAGAATTGCCAGAAGGGATGAACAATTGGTGGCATTAATTCCCTTTTCAAACTTGCTTTACAATTATTCATGTCTGCTTCTTGACGGTGAATGGTATTATTTGATGGATGATGAAAAAAATGGGGGCTCCTATTCTGTTTTTACGGAAAAATTCAAAGGAGAGAAAACCCCTTCGTTAAGCATTCAAGCGGAGCCCCAGTTTGCGGAAAATTCGTCCTCTCCCAGAACATTTGCTTCACGCCGTTATCCAAATGCTTCCGCATCTGTTTCTACGAACAAGAATCTTATTGAATTTTATAATAGTTATCCAGTTACGGGTCAATGGGATGAATATGCCAAAGCATCTTTGAGTCGAAAAATCAAACGAAATCTATATCCTAATCTTAAACAACAGATTTCTGGGAAAACCGAACGAGAAGCCGCCAACATTCTCTTGAATTTTGTGCAGACCGCGTTCGATTATCAAACAGACCAAGAGCAATTCGGATATGAACGACCCTTGTTTGGCGACGAACTTTTCTATTACCCCTATTCCGACTGCGAAGATCGTTCTATCCTATTCTCCATTTTAGTTCACGACCTATTGCATTTGGATGTTGTTATGTTACTTTATCCAGGTCACTTGGCCACAGCTGTTAGATTCACAGAGAATGTTTCTGGATATTACTTTATGGTAAATAGCGAAAAATATGTTATTTGTGACCCGACTTACATCGGTGCACCCGTAGGTGATTGTATGCCGCAGTTTGTGAGTACGCCAGCGGAAATAGTGATAATTTATGAATAATTCAACTTAAAGATATAAAATGATGAAGAAGCTTGTAACCCTATCATTAATGACTATTTCTATTGTCTTTCTTTTTGGAGGATGTACGAAACCTGAAGAGACTGGCACAATCTATGGGACAGTGACAGATTTTGCCACGGGTGAACCGCTAAAGAATGTCAATGTCAGAATCAGACCAAGTGGTGAGACAACACAAACGGGCAGTGACGGAACCTATATGTTTCAGGATTTGAAGCCAGGGGAATACTCTCTGTTTTTGTCAAAGGCTGATTATTCAGACAAAGATGATGACTATATTATTGTACTTGAAGCAGGCAAAAATGTACGTCGAGATGTCCAGATGAAAAAGACAATTGCCTTTTTGCTCATTACTGACGTGAATGGGGACGATCTGCCTTTTTTGGATTTTGGCGCAGAACAATCCGTCACCTCCAAATCATTCAATATTCATAATGATGGGGCAAGTGCTATTAATTGCAAACTTTCTGACGATTGTAATTGGATTTCTTCAGTTTCTCCTGATAGTGTCCTTATTGTTCCCGGTCAGACAGTACCCGTTATTGTGACCATCAATCGCGAGAATTTGTCTCCGGGTAATAATTCCACATACTTACATGTTACATCTGCAAATGCAGGTAATGAATTAGAAGTTAGGGCTGTAGGTGTTTATTTGCCAGAGGTAAGCACCACCAATGTGACAAATTGTACTGCATCATCAGCTACATTAGGAGGTGTGGTGACTAACGAAGGCGGAGCTCCTGTGACAGATCGAGGTGTTTGCTGGTCTTTAACGCAATCACCATCTCTCGAAAATGGTGAACATCGTAGTCTGGGGAGTGGAAATGGTAGTTTTTCAGGCACAATTACTGGTCTTTCTCCAAATACTCCATATTATGTGCGTGCCTATGCGACCAATAGCAGGGGAACGTCTTATGGGGAGCAGAAGACTTTTACCACGACAACGGGTTTGCCTGTTGTGACACGTGCTGATGTTACTAATATTACCACTCATTCGGCGGTTTGTGGTGGCACTGTTACTGACAATGGCGGTTATGCCGTATCTGCCAGGGGGCTCGTTTGGAGTACTTCTCAATACCCAACACTTAGTGACAATCATTTGGAATTGGGGGTGGGAAATGGTCCATTTACAGGTTCTATGACAGGATTGTCCATCAATACTACGTACTATGTTAGATCGTACGCTACTAACAGCCAGGGAACAGCTTATAGTGACGTGCAAACACCGTTCACCACGAGAGATGGAAAACCGTCTATTACTACAACAAGTCCGACACTTAATGGCACTACGGTTGTCACGGGAGGAAATGTGAGTTCTGACTGGGGTTATCCTGTGACCGCTCGTGGAATATGTTATGGTACGACCCCATACCCTGACTTGAATAATTCCAACCATACTACCGATGGTGCAGGGACGGGTTATTATACATCCCAGTTTACAGCATCAGATGTATCTACAACGACCTATTATATACGGGCATACGCCACAAATGCCAATGGCACAACATATGGCGAACAAAGAACAGTTGGTCCTTATGATTGTCTGCCATCTTTTGAGTATGGCGGACATACTTATAAGGTAGCACCTGATCCTGGAAACTTCATGTATGGGGCTGACGCACGCTCATATTGTCAAGGGCTTTCGTTGTATGGCTATTCTGGATGGAACATGCCAACCAGAGAACAATTGACCCAAATGTATTCAGAACGGAATCTAATAGGAGGCTTTCATACAAACTGTTCTTCTTCACCTTCTTCTTCTTCATGTGCTGATTGTAGATATTGGAGCTATTCCACCAGTACCAGTCCCACATATTATGGGTTTACGTGCTTTGGAGACGGAAGTCAAAGCGTAAATTCCACATCTGGCATGTTATGTAGAGTTCGCCCCATTCGTATGGATGATTAAACGGATTTTTCAACAAAGCAAAAATAGTTCCCTATGAACAATTATAAACGGTTTCTCATCCATCTTACCATTTTGTTGTTGCTGCTGCCTGCAGTTTCTGTTGCTATAGTTCCTTTTGATTCCGACCACAGCAACGTTTCTTATACTCAAAGCCAAATAGACAGTCTTGTCTCTGTTGAAGTGCATAGACAGATAGACACTCAATTAATAGGATTGAAGATTGATAAGGCGGCCAGTGATAAGCTTGGAAAATATATAGAGGAGGAGAACAATCATTTGGCGGATCATGCTAAAAATCAGGCAAGACATGATTATTTCATAGGGACACTCTTTACATTATTAGTGGCTATTGTTGGCATTGTTATTCCCTTAATTCTTAATCGGGAGCGAGAAATAAAAATTAAAAAGTTAGAAGAAAAACTGAATAAAATCAGTTCTTCAGCAAAGGAAGTCGAGTTTTCAATTCTTCTTACCCGAGCATTGAGCAATGAGGACGCTGACGTTCGAATAACAGCTCTTTCCAATATCATAAAAGAACATAAGGATAACCGTTTTGTATCATATGCATATAACTGTAGAGGATGTGAATATGATGATAAGGGAGATACTAAAAAAGCAATTGCAGACTATACGAAAGCGATTAAGATAAAACCAGATTTTGTCGAAGCCTACAATAACAGAGGTTCCTCATTTGATAACAGCGGAAAACATGACAGAGCATTGGATGATTATACAAAGGCAATCGAATTGAGTCCAGATTATGCTGTTGCGTATAGTAATAGATCGGATGTGTTTTATAACAAAGAGATGTACAAAGAGGCCTTGAGCGATATTAAGAAAGCGATAAAGTATAATCCATATTCTGATAAAGCTTACGGCAAATATGCAAATATGCTGATGTCGCAAGGAAAAAATAAAGACGCATTACAGAAAGTAGACAATGCAATAAAGTTAAATAGAGATGAAAGTCGTTGGTATTATCTTCGCAGTGCTATTCTTAATAATTTAAAACAATATAAGGAGGCATTGGAAGATGCAAAGAAAAGCATAAAGATTGCCAGACGAAAAGGGCAGGATGATTTAATTGTTATTTTTGAAGAACATATCAATTACATTAATGTGTGTAAACAAATATTTGATAACAATTCTGAAAAGAATAATGATAGTGCAGAAAGGATGGGCAAAGATCCTGCTGATAGCAACGATACAAAAAGAGTTCACGAAGATGATATGAAAAAAATATTAGCTATATTAAGAGAGTATTATAAAGATAGAGATCGGGGTTTTCCTTTTTGAGTTATTAACTTTTGAAAAAAAACAATTGAAATAGATATTTGATGGATGTTTTTTGACAAAAGTCATTCTTCTACCATTCTCAAACAACCTTCACCCATATAAAAAACGCCTGAAAGAAAGCGGTATAGTTGGAAAAATTAATAAAAACGAATAATATGAAGAAACTGACTGCCATTATATTGATGGTATTTTCTTTTACCTTGTTGTGCCAAGGGTGCAAGAACGAAACAACAGGTACTCTTTATGGAGTCGTTACCGATTCAAGGACAGGTGAACCTGTAAAAGAGGCAAATGTAGAGTTGTCATCCGTTGGCCTTCAAACATTAACAGGTGCTGATGGTTGGTATCAGTTTTCAGAAGTGAAATCGGGCGAATATAAAATGGTTGTCACTAAAAGTGGCTATAATTCCTCGGAGAAAAGCGGAATTCTAATTGAAGAAGGACCTGTGCGTTGTGATTTGCAACTTGAGTCTATACCTTCTTTTGAATACGGTGGGCATTCCTATATGGTGGCTCCCAATGCAGATGATGTAAAGACCTTGGCAGATGCCAATTCCTATTGTCAAGGGTTAACTCATTATGGTTTTTCGGATTGGAGACTACCGACTAAAGCAGAATTGGAACAAATGTATATAAACAAAGACAAAATCGGCGATTTCCTGAACAAAGTGTATTGGAGCTCAACTTATAGTTCAACACAAAATTCCGTTAATCTTTATTATGTTATTCACTTCCTTAACGGAGACGTAATGGAAGCCAATCCGGGAAGTAAGTTGCGCGTCCGTCCCATTCGACTTGATCATTAAATAAATAAACATAGAAGAAAATGAAAAAAATAATTGCGTTAACATTGATGATTGTCACTGTTGCAGTTCAGTGGCAAGGATGTACGAAGCCAGAGGAAACAGGAACTATCTATGGTACTGTGACAGACTTTGATACTGGAGAACCTGTGAAAAATGCCAATGTGACACTCATCCCCAGCGGCGAGACAACACTGACTGGCAGTGACGGAACTTATATGTTTCAAGACTTAAAGAAAGGCGATTATAGCCTGTCTTTGTCTAAAGCGGGATATAAAGATTTGGTTGATGATTATCTTATTCAGCTTGCAGCTGGGAAAAGCGTACGTAGAGATGTGCAGATGAAAATAAAGTCACTACGTATTACGGATATGAATGGTGAAGACATCAATGAATTGGATTTTGGTTCGGAAGGAGATGATGTGTCCCGTATCTTCAATATTTTCAATGATAGCGGGGAAACCATATCGTGGGAAATCATTACAACAGCCAATTGGATAGAATCACCTGAGACCGGCACAAGTGGTACGCTACAAGCAGGTGGGAATAAAGGTATTGTTGTGAAGATAGATCGCAGCAAATTACAGCAGGGCGATAATACCACAACTATGCATATCACCTCCAATAATGGAAATCAGCAATTGACCATCAAGGCGAGAAGAACAGATGTTTCCACTTTAGATGCAACAGCAGTTAATAGCAACTCCGCTGTGTTGAATGGTAAAATCAACACCAACAAACCGTATTCTGAAAAAGGATTCTATTATGGAACGAATCATAACCTCAGTAATAAAGTTGTGGTGAATGGGAGTGGTACTGGTACCTTTTCTACTCAAATTACTGGGTTGTCAGGAGTCCATGCGTATTATTTCAAAGCATATTGCATTATTGATGGGGAATGCATATATGGTGAAGAAAAAAGTTTTGGACCAGTTGTGACTTCAACATTTGAATTTAATGGACATACCTACATGGTAGCACCAGATCCCCACACATCATATAACCAATATATTTCATGGTCTGCTGCAAATTCTTATTGTGAGAATCTTACTTGTTGGGGATATTCGGACTGGCGGCTACCTACGATAGAAGAACTTGAAACAATGTATCAATTGAGGGAAGCAATAGGAGGTTTTATTAGAGATACAAGTTGGTGTACTGGTGGTATTTGGCATAATTATCATTCGGTTTATCATTCATCAACCGTTGGGAGCTATTACACTTACCATTATTATGTCGAATGGAATTCGGGATCTGTGAGTAATAATGTAGATATAGAGATTAGTGGATACTGTGCGGGATATGCTCAGCAATATGCCCATGTCCGTCCAATACGAGTGGCCGATTAACACACTACGATATGAAAAGACTAATAACTATCACATCAATGATAATCGCCGTTGTCATTCTTTGGCAAGGTTGTACGAAACCTGAAAAGACAGGCACGATATACGGCACAGTAATAGACCAAGCTACGGGCGAACCTATAGAGAACGCTTATGTATCAATATATCCAGGTACACAATCTTTGCAAACAGGTTACGATGGCAAGTTTGTTTTTACGGATTTACCTTCGAGGCAGTATATGGTTTCGTGTGAAAAAACAGGTTACATTTTTAATCATATGACAGTTATTGTTGAAGGCAATTCTGTTAGCATTGTTTTGCCAATGAGAAAAAACTAAAATGATGTATTTTCAAATGAATAATGTTACAATGGAAACTATATCAATTATTGAAAATGACTGCCAAAGTCGGCAATTTGGTTCATTAACCATTATTACTTCATTTATTTCTTTTTCTGCAGTAGCAATTATTCTATTGTTTACCAGCTATGTTGCCACACTTTCTGCACAAACGCCCGTGTCCCCAGTAACCATTGAGGGCAAGATGTACCTATACCTCGTCACCGATTACGGTGAAAAGATGCAGGAGGTCGATCGCTATCGAAAGACCGGCGAAGGTTCTATGATTGCCTTTATACTTAAGACGGACGATAAAATTGATATGACTCAATATCTTGATCAAGAGGATCTTACGGCTTTGAAAGATTATAGCGGGGAGACTTGGCAGTCGGAGTTTATGGTGGTGCCGGACTGGGAAGTGTTTGAATCCTTTTCCAATGAGGATTTTGCGGCCAAATATGCGAACAAGCGAGTGCGCTTCACAGGGACGATGTTCTTCCCGATGGCTGGCTGGCAGAACGTCACCCCTGTGAGGATGGATTTCACAAAGGTGGAGGTGGTGGAGTGATTTGCAAATTACAATGTGTGACAGACTATGTTAAAACGCAAAAAACGAATGATTATTTGGCTGTCATCAATTCTCTTGGTGGCTGTTTTGTTAATTGGCTTGAAAGTGTGTTGTTTTGTGGATTGGTACGAAGTAAAGCTCAAAAGAGAAATTGCACATCTTTCTGATGAAGAATTGAAGTCAGGAATAAGAGAATGCGATACCGCATTATATAGATTAGAGAAAGAAATTGATTCAGAAGAAACCAATCCTGAAGAACGTTTTGAAGCACGAAATGCCTATCGAAGCATAAGTGAAGACCGAGAGCTTTATATAAGAGAATTGCAGAAGAGGGAAAAACGGAAGTCGCATAGAATCAACAATTCACACCAATAACACTGAATCAAATCAATGAATAATACCCAAATGAACACCTCCTTTATTATTGAACGCCTTCGCCACCATTGGTCGCGTTTCTTGTCAACCGCTGTTGCGGCATTATTCCTAATGTTTGTAATAATGGCCAATACTGGAGCCCTACACGCCCAATCCACCACCAAATCCCCTGTAGAGACCACCATCGAAGGCACCCTCCACATGTATCTCGTCACCAACTACGGCGAGAAAATGCAGGAGGTGGATCGCTATCGCAAGACTGGCGAAGGTTCGATGATTGCCTTTATCTTGGAGACAGATCAAAAAACCGACATGAGCCAATATTTTGACAAAGAAGACATTCAGGCTCTGAAAGAATACAGTGGTACAACCATGCAGTCACGGTTTGTATTGTCGCCTGATTATACCATCTATGAGACTGCCTTGTATGGAAAGGACTTTGCCGACATGTATGCCAACAAGCGTGTGCGTGTCACGGGAACATTGTTTTTCCCGATGGCCGGTTGGCAGAACGTCACCCCCGTGAGGATGGACTACACCAAGGTGGAACTTGTGGATTCAACCCAGGGAAATGTAAACAAGAACGTCGAGGAATCTTCCGATCCTATGAAATACTTCTTCACCTTCGAGGACGACTCGCCCGAAAGAAAAGCATACGCCAAGGAGCTGACCCGCTTCGTTGAGAAACTTCAGCACGACGAAACCACTTTCGATGCGGATTTGTCGGCAAAGTTGGACGAACTGCGCATCACGCTCCTCACATCGCCGGACGGGAAGGTGAAGCTCTATAGCTGGGAAGATGGCGACTTCGGGAGCACGATTGGTTTTCACACCCTTTATCAAACTCACAGCAATGGCAAGTTTCATGCGGTCTTTATGGAGGATTACTACCGTGAGCCGAGGAAGATTTATCAGGTGGAATCCTCTGATGAACCTGCCTATCTTGTTGAGTATTTCTTCCGTCAGGAAAGTTGGTCATACGATGTAGGTGTGGATGCTTTTTCGATGGATAAAACAGGATTGCTAAAGCCAGCCGAAATCTTTGAG
>Ga0310690_10001140_pt1 | contig 49233 bp, 32 predicted proteins | sample AusTroGonzalo_MG_2_FD_207661 | JGI IMG/M metagenome (GOLD analysis project Ga0310690, IMG submission 207661) | Bovine rumen microbial communities from tropical cattle in Woodstock, Queensland, Australia - Gonzalo_04 (v2) (version 2) | ecosystem: Host-associated > Mammals > Digestive system >... | reverse complement strand
CTGTCCAGCCATCGAGGCCGCCTTCGAAGCCATAGGTAAACTCAGCGCGGTCTCCTCTGACGTTAACAGGCTCGCTCCAGGCGATTTCGCTTTCAACCTCTTCGCCACGGTTGCCGCTATAGACGCAGCCGACACCCCACTTGTAGACGCCGGGTTCGAGGTCGGCCCATTCAACGTCGATGTAGACAGTGTCGCCGGGCCAGTTGGTGGCCAGCAGGACAGTATTCTCCTCAGTGTAAGGACCGTCGTTGTAGCAGTTGGTGCGATAGATTCTGTAGTGGTCGAAGCTACGGGTCTCAGCAATGCCCTTGCCGGGCTCGCCGATGGTGATATCATCAACGTTGAGGTAGAACATGTCGCTGCAGTTGAAGTGACGGATAGCCACATAACCCATGCCGCTGTATGCGCTCAGGTCGACGGTATATTCATACCAGTTGCCCTGTGCACGGAGGTTGCCTTCACGGCTGCAACCTGTGCCCTTCACATCGACAGTAGGATCGGCAACCTTCTTGGGTGCCGAAGCGCTCTTGGCGCTCATCGTCCACTCTTGGATGGTGGTGAAGGAGCTCGGGTTGGTGTTGGTCGTCGAGACGGCCAGGCCGAAGTGCTCAGCAGCGTAGCTGGCATCCTGGGCGCAAGCATAGAATCTGACGATGCCACCCAGCTGCACCTGAGGCGAAACGAGGTAGTTATCGGGATAGAGAACCACACCGGCATAATAGCTCTGGCTCAGCACAAAGTCGCTAGAACCGTTGTTACCCGTTTGGCCAGTCATGATTTCGCTGCCCATGTACCAACCGTAACCGTCACCGTCGGCATCGACTGAAGTCCAGCCCTGCATGGTACCGTCTTCAAAGTCGTAGGTCATGCCCGGGATAGCGGGTTCGGGTTGCTTGTAGAAGTGGATGTAGTCGACATAGAAGCAGTCATCGTTGCTGTTCACGCTGCTGTCCTTCGTGTATCTCCACTGGAAGGTGTGGGTGCCGGCGGTGATGTCGTAGGTACGCTCAGCCCAGTTACCAGCACCGGACCAGTTGCCCTTCTCAACACCGTCGATGTAGAAGTGACCATAGTCATAGTTGCTCTCGGAAGAAATCTTGCCGAAGAAGCTCATCAGACCGTCGGCAGGGATCTCAACGGTGACCGTCATGTTGCTGGTCACGCTGGCCACGCCGGCGCCGCCGCTCTTCATGCAGTAGGTGCCTTCGTAAGGATTGCTGGTGGTGATGCTCCAAGGATAAGTGGGATCGACCTGCCAATCAAACATGCTGAAGTCACCGGTCTCGAAGTCCTCGATGATTTCGCTGCCGGGCAGGCCGCAGCCCCAGTACACTTTCACATACGGGCTGTTGGGATCCAGACTGTCGGGATAGTACTCGGCGATGACACCGCAAACGGGATCGAAGTTCTCATCAAGGATGTAGTCGATCGGGCTGGTCACACCGTTGTAGTTGATGGCGACCGGGTTGCCCTGGACGGGCTCGGTGATGGTCTGATAACCGTTGCAGGCGGCTGAGCCGTTGTAAGTACCGGCATAGATGTGGCCGGTGTAGTAACCCTGGTTGTTGGTGGTGAGGCTGTAGGTGTGTGAGACACCGAACTCATCCTCACCCACCATGGTGACAGTGGCGCCGGCGATGCCGGTGGTGCCGTCTTGCTCGTACACATGGCCGTTGACATCGCCGTAGCCGGAGACCTTCACTTCCACGGTGTTCGAAGGAGCGGATTCACCCTCGTCGTACACGGCGGTGACATAATAGGTGTAGCCATTCATGTTGTAGGCCAGAGGACCGTCAGTGTAGGTGGTGGCACCGATGTTGTTCATCTGGGTGCTGCCGATAAGCTCACCGTCGCGGTACACATTGTACTTACGGTAGGTGCGGTCGACAACGGCGTTCCAGTTGAGGGTGATGGTCTCGTCGTTGAAGACAGTCTCGTCAACAGCGGTGAGATTCTGAGGCACGTTGAGGTGGGTGGTGAAGCCCCAAACCGGGCTGCTCACGCCATCCGGGCAGGCATCGTTGTTGAACTCCACTCTCCAGAAGTAGTTGGTGTTGTTCCACAGGTTGCGCACGGTGTAGCTGTTGGCCATCTGGTGGTCGGTGAAGCTGCCGTCCTCAGGATACATCACCGTCTGCGGGTGGTTGGGATCCGGATAGTAGGTGGTGCCGAAGATGAGGCGCCAACCGGTGGCATAGTCAGGAACCATCCAACGCAGGGTCACGCTGTTGGGCTCGATTTCATCAGCGTCGTCAGCAGGCTGCGGGTCGAGGAGGGTGTTGCCGTCTGCATCAGCGATGATCGGGCAAGGCATGTTGTCGACATTAATATAAACGGTGTAGTCGGCCTCAGTGGCAGAGGCAACCAGATAGTAGGTACCGGGGGCGATAGGCATGTCCTCGATGACGGGACCAGCTGTGTAAACGTGTTGGCCGTCGCCACCACCAGGAGTGATGTCGATTTGGATGTTGGCGCGTTCGTAACCAGTGTACGAGTTGCCCGAATAGGAACCCAAATCGTAAGGATTGGGATCATAGCTGTCGCTGTGGAACGACAACACCTTGTCAGAGGCAGAGGTGTAGTAGAAGTAACGAGTTGAATAGCCCGAGGTGTACTCGTGGAAGGCTATCAACAGGTTGCTTGTACCATCATACGCGAAAGGCGTATCCAGCGTTAGCGTGTTCCAGCCAGCGCTGACGGTCCATGTGCCGCTGAACACCATGTCAGCAGCAGTCACGACTTCATAGTCGGAAGTGGCTGAGAAGGTGCTTCTCGACACATTCTTCATGAACACCTGATACGTGTTGGTCTGCGTATCGGTGCTCGACATGTTGAAACTGATGGCATTGATGGTGCCAGCGGTTCCAATTTCGTCGGCAGTGTAAATCTGCTCGACGAACGAGTAGCCCCAAAGGGAGTTGAACGGGACACGTGAAGTCGTGCTCGTACCATCACCGATTTCCACGATGTTGCGGTTACCACCTTCGCGGTTGCCGCCCTTCATGATGATGTTCGGGCGAACGGTGCTGGTGTACATCGAGTTGGCAACCGTCGGGTCGTAAGCGCCGCTGTCCTGATATTGGTAAGCCATGCAGTTGAAGTTCATACCGCTGGTAGCTTGCCAGTACACAGTGCTGTTCCAGGAGCCGTTGTTGCGCTGGCAGTAGATCAACACGTTGCTCGAGCCGTCCCAGCTGAAGGTACCTTCGTTGAAGACGAACTCGTTCCAACCCTCTTCAGGAGTCATGGCACCGGTGTAGACCTTGGTCATGCCAGTGGTGATGTGAGAAGTGGTGGTCAGAGCCTCGTCGGCCACGTTGGCCATCCAGATGGTGATGCCCTGTTGGGGATAGCCAGGGGCGTTGGTGGCATACCAGCTGAGGCTGGTCATAGGAGCATTGGTCACACCAGCTTCCTCAAGCTCGGCAGCGAGGAAGAGGTTCTCAGAGATGCTATAATTATATAAGGTGTAGAAGGGGAAGTAACCCGTGGTGGTGGTGCCTTCACCAATCTGAGCCTCAAACGGGCCAGAGGCAGCACCGCCGCCAGCAGCAGAGGCCAAGCCGGTGTAGTTGTTGGTGGCCATGGGGCCGCCTTCGCCGTTGAAGTCCTCAGTATAGAGGGCCACCTTACCGTTTTCAACATTCTCGTCAACGTAAGCGTTGAGAATCATGTCGGTAGCCACCGTGAACTTGTAGACGGCATCCTCACCCTCGTCGATTTCGGGGAAGGGCAGGGTGTAGTCGTTGTGCAGCACGGTAGGCGTAATATCCGAAGGAACGCCGGCATAGCTGAAGCCATTGCCCACAGTGCCGAGGTCGTAGGCCATTTCCCACACATCCGGGATGGCGGGGTCATAAGGCTCGGCGCTGATAGCCCAGATAGCAGCGGTACGGCCTTGGCCGTAGATAGCCACCATCTGCCACTCGGTGTTGGTCGAAGTGCCAGTGCTCAGCTGAACGGGGAGGTCTTCATTGCCAATCTGAGCGGGGAGTTCAGGCTCCACGAGGGTGAAGTACTCCTGGGGAGTCCAGTCGAGGTTGGTGATTGTGGTGGTTGCACCCGTATTGCGGATCTGGAAGGTGAAAGGTTCCATCCAGCAGCCGTTCGGGCGGGGACCAACAAACACGGTGTCGACCACTTCGCCATCCTGGACAGCGAAAATCTGGTCGCCAGCAGGAGCGCCACCGCCGCCGCCACCGCCAGCGGTGTAGTCGTAGGTGGTCTTGGGCAAGAAGTTCTTCTGGCCAAAGCTACAGCCAGAAAGGCTACTGTAGTCGTAACCTGAACCTGATGCACCTGTGGCACTCACACCATACCACGAGCAGGTAACATAGGAGCCCTTGATGGTTTCATAAACACCGATGAGCAGGTTGCCTCCATTGTAGGTGTAAGGCGTGGTGAAGTTAACTGTCATCGTGCCGCCGGAGATGCTCAAGGCACCTTCGTAGACCACCGTACCGGGGCCGGCGAAATCACTAATGCTGGTGGAAGCCACTTCGGTCAGGAAGACCTGGAAGTTGGCGCTGCCCCAGCTTACGCTTGACTGCGAAGCGTAGAACGTCATACCGTTGATGGTCCCACCGTTCATGTCGGCAAGATCAGCAGCAGGCTGGACGAACTCACACTTGTTGTAAGCGTCGGCATAGAAGCCGTACACTGGCACGTAACCGTTGGTATCAGTACCATCGTTCACGGTCAGTACGTCCGCTCTTGCCACGCCCACAAAGGCGAGCAAAAGCGTCATCATCAAAGAAAATACTTTCTTTTTCATAATGAATGTGAATTGGTTAATAAATGAGTTAATTGATTAATAGTACTATTAAAATAAGGTGTAGCTAAAAAGCCACATCCGCTTCTAATATTCGAGGTTTGCGCTGTAAAATGCTTACAAAATTGCATAGTTATCGCGATAAATTAGATTGTCATGACACAAGTATGACTATTAACTTGGATTTTACCCTTAGTCGACTATGATATTTTTTTTGATTATTTTTCGACTTATTATCTAAATGATTGAATGATTTACTTTAACAGAACCTGAGGACCCATGTTGTAGACAATGTCGGTGGGGATACCGGCGGCGTTGACGCGGTCGAGGTCTGCCTGCAGCTCGGGACGGATGACGCATTGCTCACCCATCCAGGCCTTGGTGGCCTCGTAGTCGCCATTGCCTTGGTGTTGGAGGATGTCGCCAGCCAGCTTCTCCACTGCCACCTTCATCTTCTCGAAGTCGATGGCATAGCGGCCATCGTCGTTGCGGACGAAAGCGCCTTCGTTCTGGAAGTAGTTGAAGGTAAGCATATTGGCTTTGCCGTGGGCACTGGCGGCACCAAAACGCACCGAGCGGAAGATGCCAGCCATGAAGGTGGTGTAGTTGTCTTCCATCGTGGTGTTGGTATACACACCCATCTCAGACAGCTTGGTGACGAGGTAGAGACCCAGCACGTCGGCTTTGGCTTCCTCGAGGGCGTTGTACTGGTTGCCCAGGGCTTCGCGCACGGTGCCCTTGCCGGTGATGGTGTTCTTGATGCCCATGCCGTGGGCGGTCTCGTGGAACATCACATTGGCGAAGAAGGCATCAAACTTGATGTGCTCCATCGACTCGGGGGTCATCAGCTCGTTGGCGATGGGGACCAAAATCTTTTCGAACTTGGCCTGCATGGCGTTCTTGAGCTGGAGCTTGCGGGTACCGCGCTGCAGCTGCACACGCTCGTCGTTGGGCAGGTTGATAGCGATGGTCTTGCTGTTGGCATTGCAGTCGCCAGCATAGTAGACGGCATCGTAGGCAGCCAGGTCGACATCCGAGCCGGGCACTTCTTTCTTATACTCTTCCGGCACGGGCAGCTGCTTCTGCAGCTCGGGGACGTAGGCGGCGTATTTGGCCAACTGCTTGGTCCACTCCTGGTCCTTGATGAGGATGAAGGCTTCGTGCGAGGCCTTGATGCCGTAGCGGGCGTCGGTGTAGTTCTCGATAGGGCCAACCACCATGTCAACGTTGTTGTTGCGGACGTCCATCCACTGCATGTCGCTCTCAAGGTAGTCGTCGGTGCGGAGGGCCTTGGCGCGGAGGCGGAGGTATTCGGCGAACTCTTCGTCGCCAGCCAGTTCGGAGGCATCGTCAAGCAGCGAGGCGGCCTTATTGATTTGCTGGGCGAAATAGTCGTGATACCACACGCACTTCAGGGCACCGTTCTCGTCGCGGACAATCATGGTGTACTGGCTGTTCTTGTCGGGGTCGCTGAAGGCGTTCCATTCCTCTTCCGTCATATCGACGGGATAGAACTGGGCGCCGGCAGGTTTCTCACCGATGCCTTCCACAAAGGACTTGTTGCCGTTGAGGCCGTCCCAGGGACCGTAGGTGATCATGGCCATGCGCTGTTGCTCGGGGCTGAGCTGGGCCATGAGGGCTTCTTTGTCGCCGTAGTTCTCCTGCCAGAAGAGGCCGTCCATGATGTCGGCAGCTTCGAAGAGCAGAACCAGCATCTCTTTTTCGTTGTCACTCAAGTGGCTGATGTCGGTCGTCAAGGTGTACTCGGCGTACTTGTCGGCCAGTTGAGGGGCCTTCTCTTCCTGAACAGGCTCGGCGGGCTTGTTCGAATTGCAGCCAACGGCCATGACAGCCGCAGCAGCAAGAATTGCTAAATGCTTAATTTTCATAATATTGTAAATTTATTCTTCTCATTATTCCAACCTGCAAAAATAGGGGTTTTACCTTAATAATGCAAGGGAAAAAAACGGACATGATAAAATAATGGATTTTTCGATAATGTAATACTGAAAACGCACCGAAGCCGCACCAATGACGCACCGATGACGTACCGAAGACATACCGATGATATACCGAAGAAATGTAAGAGGCATATAGGAGGTGTATAGGAGGTATGTAGGTACTCCATCGAAGCTACAACGAAGCTACAACGAGCCTATGTCGATGTTATGTCAGAGCTGCACAAAAGGGGAAGAAAAGGGGAGCAATAGGGGAGCAAAACCAATAGAATACAACTGCCGCAGTATCAGTGCTGTATCAACACCCTATCGCGCGTGAAATCACGAGGCGTAAAATCTCGGAAGTGCCCTCTCCAATTTGCAGGATTCTCTGGTCGCGATAGAAGCGCTCCATGTCGAATTCCTTCAGCAGTCCGTGGCCACCCATCACTTGCACGGCGTTGTCGCAGACCTCGGCAGCCACCTCAGAGCAATAGAGTTTCGCCATAGCGGCTTCCTTGCCGAAAGGACGGTGCTGGTCCTTCAGCCAACAGGCATGATAGAGCAGTCCGCGTGCCGCCTCAATCCGCATCGCCATATCGGCGAGCTTGAATCCGACCGCCTGGAACTTGCAGACGGGCTTGCCAAACTGCACACGCTTCTTGGAATAGGCCAAAGCCATCTCGTAGGCGCCCTGTGCGCAACCCAGTCCCATAGCGGCAATCGACAGGCGACCCGAGTCGAGGGTGGCCAGCATCATGTGGGAACCTTCGCCAGGCTCACCGAGGATGCACTCCTTGGGCAGACGCACGTTGTCAAAGACGAGTTTGCCGGTGTTGGAGGCGCGCCACATCATCTTGTCGTCCATCGGGGTCTGGGTGAAACCAGGTGTGTCGTTCTCCACCAGGAGGGCGGTAAACTCGGGCTTGCCGTCTTTCTCGCCCGAAATGGCTTGCACGCTGGTACCGAGCGTGATAGGCGTCGCGCTGTTGGTAATGAAAATCTTTGAGCCGTTCAGCACCCATCCGTCACCTTCGCGGCGGGCTGTGGTCTTGGTGCCGCGTGAGTCGCTGCCGGCGTCTTCCTCAGTCAGACCGAAGCCCCAAAGCTTGTCCTTGCAGAGCTGTGGCAGATACTTGCGTTTCTGCTCCTCGGTGCCGTAGTCCTTGATGGGACCGATGCCCAACGAGTTGTCGGCGGCGATGGTGGCGGCGGTGCTGCCATCAACGCGGGCCAGTTCCTCCACAGCGATGATATAGCTCAGGTTGTCAAGGCCTTGTCCGCCGTATTCCTTAGGGACGGTCATACCCAACAGGCCGAGTTGGCCCATCTTGAGGGTCAGTTCCGTGTCGAAATGCTGGTGTTCGTCGTTGTAGCGGGCTACGGGTTTCACTTCCGCTTCCGCGAAGTCGCGCACACGCTGGCGGAGGGCTTCCTGTTCTTTTGTGAGGTCGAAGTTCATATTATGTAGTTTTGTTTTATTCTAACTCTATTAGCTGCATTTTATTGTCCACCATCTGGCCTTCGGTGACAAGGATTTTCTTCACTTTAGCATTTCCGGCGGCGACGATGTTGTTTTCCATCTTCATGGCTTCCACCATGAGCATCACGGTGCCTTCCTTCACCTCGTCGCCTTCCTTCACGTTGATTTTCACCACCTTGCCAGGCATGGGCGAGACGAGGCGCGACTTGTCATTTGCCGTCTCCTTGCAGGCATAGTCAAGTGTGTCGTTCAGCTGGTCCAGGCGTGAACAGGTGAAGTTGAGTCCGTGGAAGTTTACGATAGTCTTCTGCTCGTCATTGACGGAGCAATACACCGTCTCAGTCCTTCCGTTCAACATGATTTTCAGCTGGTTCTGCCCATATTGCAGATACTCCACCACGAAGGGCATCTCCCCTATCGTCCCTTTGATTTTTCCCGCTGTGGCATCGGTGATGCTGACGGGAATCCTCCGTCCTTCCACGTCGACGGTAATCTGCATACGGTAGCGCCAGTAGCCTATTTCCTCCCATACGTTCTCGGAGCGGTGTTCCGCCTGACGCTTGCAGAAATCGAACATCAGGAACGAGAGGGCAATATCGTTGACGCACAAAGCCTTGCGGCTCTCGCTGAGGGCTTGCAGCAAGACCTCGCAGTGCGAGGCACAGAAGCCCGTGTCGATGCGGTTGTCGGCAAAGTCGTTGTCCTTAATCACTTCCCAGAGATAGGCCTTGTTAGTGGTCAAGCCTTGTATGATGAACTGCTTCAGGGCGTTTTGTGCCGACTCGATGGCACCTTGGCGGTCCTTGGCGTGACAGGTCAGCTTGGCAATCATGGGGTCATAGGCCTCCGACACGGCGCAGGGCCCGTCGATGCTGCTATCGACCCTCACGCCACGCAGCTGTGGCTCGTGGTAAGCCGTTACCTTGCCGGGAGTGGGCAGGAAGTCTTTCTCGGGGTTCTCGGCATAGAGACGCAACTCTATGGCGTGTCCACGGGGCTGTATCATGTCCTGCGTCCAGCCCAGCTCCTTGTCGCGCGCAATGCGAATCTGCTCCTCCACCAGGTCGATGCCCGTACGCATCTCGGTGACAGGATGTTCCACCTGGATACGGGTATTCATCTCCAGGAAATAGAAGTTCATGTCCTTGTCGACGATAAACTCCACTGTGCCGGCGTTACGGTAGCCAATGGCCTTGCAGAGCTTCACTGCGGTAGCACACAGTGCCTCGCGTTTTGCATCGGTCAGCGTCGGCGAAGGCGACTCCTCGATGATTTTCTGATAGCGGCGCTGTATGGTACACTCGCGCTCATACAGATGTATCACATTGCCATAATGGTCGGCCAATACCTGCACCTCGATATGGCGCGGGTTTTCAATATATTGCTCAACGAAGACGGTGCCGTCACCGAAGTAGTTCCTGGCTTCGCGCGAGGCACGTTCCAGCTCGTCCTTGAGGTCTTCACTACGCCTGACGATATGCATACCTTTGCCACCGCCACCAGCAGCGGCCTTAATCAGCACGGGATAAGGCAGACTGCCAGCCTGCTTCAGTATCTCGTCGATGCTGCCCGTAAGGCCGAAGGTGACAGGGATGTCGTTCTCAATGGCTTTCTGTCGGGCCGCGATCTTGTTGCCCATCAGACGAATCACCTCGGCTGAGGGACCAATGAAGATAATGTTGTTGGCTTCGCAGGCCTCAGCCAGCTCAGGGCTCTCGGAGAGGAAGCCATAGCCAGGATGAATGGCGTCGGCACCGGCATCCAAGGCGGCGTCAACAATCTTGCGAATGTTGAGATAGGTGTCTTTCAAAGCGCCGCTGCCTAAGGGATAAGCCTCGTCGGCCATACGGCGATGCAGGGCGTTGGCGTCGTTGTCAGCAAAGACGGCGACGCTGGGAATATGCAGGTTGCGCAGGGTTTTGATAACGCGGACAGCTATCTCTCCCCTGTTGGCAATCAAAACTTTATGGATTCTCTTACTCTTCATGTTCCAGTAATGACCACGCAAAGATATAAAAAAGAAGGCAATCTTTTTCAGATTGCCTTCCCAAATTTCATAAAGAACGCAGGATTAGTACACCACGAACCTCGTGCAGCTGCTGTTGCTGCCTTGGTTGAGGCGCAGGATGTAGGCACCGGCGCTGAGGTCGCTCATGTTGATGTTGACCTCATAGTTGCCCTGGTTGTAGCTACCCAGGTTCTGATCCATCACCATACGGCCCATGAGGTCGTAGACTTGATAGCTGACGTTGGCAGAGCCATTAACCTCGAAGCTGATGGTGGCGTTGCTGCTGACAGGATTCGGATACAGCGAGAAGGAAGTCTCGACAGCAACCGGCATTTCGGGCACGTTGGTGCCGCTTTCCTGCTTGTAGTTCTCGCAGCGGAACACACCGCGACCGTAAGTGGCGGCATAGATGATACCCTTGTTGTGGACGCCAGGATAGACGTTGACGAAGACCTCTTCCTCGGCAACCACCGTTTCAACTTGGTCTTCCCACTGCAGGAGCTGCTGCTTGAGTTCCATCACAGGCACATCACCCAGCATATGGCTGTCAGACACCCAGTTGGGGCTGGACATGCTGGTGGAGGTGTAGATACCGTGCTCCGTACCGAGAATCACTTGACCCGTAGCCATTTCAATCACTGACGAGTAGACCGGCATCTTGGGCAGATTGGCCTGCTTGCTGACGACCGTAGGCTCATCGGCAAGGGCGTTGGACGAATACAGGACATAGGTGTCGTTGCCATAGTTGCCGAGGGTGATGATCACCTTGTTGGCATCTCTCGGGTCAACGGCGACAGAAGTCACGCACTGACCGTCGGTGGGCAGGACAATCTCAGTGGTAGTCACCTGGAAGGCACCCGTGGTGTCGGTAATCGTGCCAGAGGCCTCGTCGACAACGGTGTTCAGGTTGGACACGCGGAAGAGACGGCCTTCCTTGGTACCGACAAACATGTGGTCGCCATCAGCGGAGATGGCTAAGCAGAGAGGCTCGCCAGCGACACCGCCATTGGCCTTCTTGGAGAGGAGGTACCACGGAGTTTCAACAGCGAAGTTGAGGGCGTCGCGGGTCATATAGAGCATGTCGGTGAAAGCCAAATAGAATCTGGAGCTGATGGGGTCGTGAACCTCGATAGAGTCGCCCACTTGCAGCGTATGGCTCAGCGTGTAGTCGAAAGGAAAGTCGTTGTTGCTCATCAGCTGCACGGTGGTGTGCGAAGGAATGGGGAGCGTGTCATTGTTCTTGAACCACACAGTGGCGGGGTTCAGTTCGTCATCGAAGCGCTCATAAAGCAGGATGGGCAGACGGAAGGAAGAGGAGCTGATGCCGTTGCCACCGTTCAGGGTTGAAGAGGTGGTGAAGTTAACGGAGACCCAGTCCTCACCGGCAGTCTCAGAACGTTGCAGGTTACCATCCTTATAAGTAACGAAGATAGTCTTGGGGTTGATGTTTGAAATGGCGCAGGGGCCAGCCTGATAGTCATCATCGAAGATACCACTGACGAGACCACCGTAGTTCACCCAATCACCGTGGCAGAGGCTGTTGAGGTCTTCTTCGCCTTTAATCAGCACCACACCATGGTCAAGGCCAGCGGCCAGGACGCGGGTGTCCTTGCCAGAGTAAGCCACGTTGAACATACGGGTTGTCACATAGTTGCGGTTGCAGTAGGTGTAGCTGAAGTTGCCAGCAGTACCATTGCCTCTGAAGACACCGCCGTCGGAACCGATGTAGCACTCGGTGTTATTTCTGGGGTTGAAAGTCATAGCGTGGAGGCCGACATGCACATAGTCGGGCATGTAGTAATACGACAGACCCGTGAGCATCTGGGTGAGGTAGTAACCATTGGTGGCAGGCTTCTCCAGCTTCCAGAGGTAGTAACCGAGGATGAAGAGGCGACCCTCATCGGCGGGGTCAACCACGATGCCGTGGTTGTAGAGGCCAAAGCCAGCATATACGTTGTTGGTGCCAACAGTGGTAGTCACAGCAGGCAGAGCGATATTCCAGGTCTCACCCTTGTCGTAAGAGACATAGATACCAGCATGGACGCCGCTAGCGTTGACGTTAGAGGCATACATGACATCGTTGTTGGAGGGAGCGATGGCGATATCCAGCAAACCGGCAGCATTGGGGATAGCGATGATGTTGCCGTCCTCGTCATACTGGGGGTTGTTGCCCGAAACCGAGCGGCAGTTCATCTCGTCGACCGTGCCGAGGAAGAGCTGACCATCAACAGAAGCCATCACAGTGCCGTCATTCAAGGCTCTCACCTCGATGGCGTTGCCTTCGACGAGCATCGTCCAGGTGGCACCCTTGTCGGCGCTGTATTTCAGGCCTTCGCCCGTGGCGGCAAAGAGCTTGCCGTCGGCATAGGCGAGGTCGTTGACAAACGACCAGGCTTCAACATTGCTGAGTGAAGGAACCGTGGAGGTGATTTGGCTCAGGACATCGTTCTCAAGTTTCCAGATACCCGTACCGACAAAGCTGTTTTCGTAGCCCTGCTGGTCGAGGCCGGTGTGAGAGACTGCGTCGTCACCGTCACCGGTGCCGATATAGATGGTACCGTCGTTGGCGCGAACCATGCAGCTGACCATCAAGTCCTGTTTGCCCACCTGATGCCAAGTGACACCTTGGTTATAGGACTTGTAAACGCCGCCGCCCTTTGAACCGATGTAGACCTGATTGTTCTCGGGGTTGAAGACGATAGCGGTGGTCTGACCACCCATGTTGTCGGGACCCATGCTGATCCAGTACAGGTCGTCGGCAGCAGTAGCTTTAGCTTGACCCTTAGCGGCTTGCAGCATCATAGCGGGATCGATGAGACCCGTGTGCTGGTTGGCACGCAGACTGGCCATGTAGCTGTCAGCCGTTGTGTTTCCTTGTGTACGCGGCACATAGTGACCGCCATTGTCAGCGATGGCAAACTGGCCGAGGACCAAGACAGCCATCAAGAATGGTAAAAATCTCTTTTTCATATCACGAAATTTAATTAACTATCTGTTTAATAACTATTTCTGATTTGATTGAACTTCTACTTCACCAAAGATATGGTCTGCAAATATATGACTTTATCCGAAAGGAATCACAAAAAGGGGAAAAAAAATTCTTCTTTTTTCGAAAAAAAAGGCCTTTTCCACCCCTTCAGGTGTCAAAACGGGAGGATGAAATCGGTCTGCAGCCACCCTATGCTTCCGTTGGCTATTTTGATCTTGCTCCATCCGTCAGCTTCGTCAAGCAAGTCGACCTTGGTGCCTTCGTGCAGCACAAAAAGGTCGACGCTACTGGTATTGGGCGAACTCTTCACCGTCACGGTAGGCGTCATCACAATGGCTTGGTCTTCGGTGAGCGAAGCCTTACGGAACTGCGCCGCGAAGAGCACCGAGAGGCCAAACACAATCAGCATCACAATGCCGCCAAAGAAACCCAGTTTGCGCATCCCCATCCTGCCGGAACGCAGAAAGAGTCCCACGGCAACGAGCAGCAAGGCAAAGGCCACGATGGAGACGTAGGCCCACTGATCGCCCGAGAGCCAATTCCTCATGCCGTTCCAGCCTTTGACGAGGAATGACTGCGGCACGGGTTCGATCTTGTCGACGATGGCGAGGTTGGCCATCTCAAGATTGGTACGGGCATCATCGTCGGAGGGGTCTATTTTCAGGGCTTTCTCGTAGCAATAGATAGCCATCGGATAGTCGCGCTTCTTATAATAGGCGTTGCCCATATTGTAGTACAGCGGAGCCGACTCAACGTCATAAGTGAGTATGTCCTCGTACAGCCTGACTGCCGAGTCGTAGTTACCTGCGTTGTAGGCAGCATTAGCCTGCTCAAACCATTTTTCAACGGTTTCCTGCGCCCTGCCTGTGAGGGCGAGAAAAGCCAATAATATAAATAAGGTGTATCTTTTCATTGTTGCTTCCCTTTCATTCATTACAAGACTTTTTCCGCTTTCGAAATCACGTCGATGCCACGCTGGTAGAGGTCGTCCATCTTCTCCTCGGCGCTGCCTGGGGCAAATCGGGCGAACTCACAACTGTTGAGCGTGTCGACAAACTGTTGCGTCAACTCCTCAGGAACATTCTTTTCTTTCATGGTCTCGCTCACCGTGTCCATCGAGAGTTTGGAACGCTCGATGCCGAGCTTGTCGGCGATGTAGCCCCACAGGGCCTGAGACAACTCCACGTAGAACTTTTCCTGGTCTTTGGCTTTCAGGAACTGATAGGCATTCTTCAGTCGACCACGAGCCACCTTGTCGGCCTTGCGGTTACGGTTGACTGCCGTGTCTTGCGACAGCTGTTCACGCTTCTTCAGAACCAACAGCAATATAATGAAAATCACCAACAAGGCAAGCAGTGCCACAAAATAGGCCGGCGAAGCAAAGAACACCGTCTTTGTGGGTTTCAGATGAGGGTCTCCCGTGTTGATGTGACGTATGTCGCTGCCGAGATATTTGATGCCTTCCTGATTGGTGGTGTAGATGCCACCCTCGTCGCTTTCTTTGCCAGAGCCTTTCTCCACCTCGATGGTGTAGGCCTCGGAGGTCAACGTGGAATAGCTGTTATTACCGACATTGAAGAACGAGAACTCGACGGGACTGAGGTCGAAGCTACCAGCACGACGCGGGATGACCAGATACTCAGCCTTCTTGGTGCCCGACATACCGTTGACGGTGTTGTTAGTTGAAGTGACGATTTTCGGGTCATATACCTCGAAATCGGGCGGGAAAACAGGTTCAGGCATCTTCAGTAGCTCGATGTTGCCCGTGCCGCTGACCGTAAGGGTCAAGGTGAAGGCCTCGTTGGTCTTCAGCTGGGTCTTGTCGATGTCTGACTTAAAGTTGTAGTTGCCCACCGCACCTGCAAACGAGGCGGGTTTGCCGTTATCGGGCAGGTTTTTCACCTCAATGGTGAGACTGTTCGACGACAACTCCTTGTGTATGTTAGTGATATTGCGGTTGAAGAAGGGGTCGTTGAAGAAGATGTCGAAGGGGTCATTGCTCTGGCGATTGTTGCTTTGGGTACGTATCTGCGCCACACAGCTTATCGTCATGGGGTCGAGGGTAAGGTTGCCTGCGCGTTGCGGAACGATGATAACACGCTGTATCTCAGCGGTGGTATACTCCGTACCGTTGACGTACTCGCTGCTCTGACGCAGTGCACCCCCATTGTTGTCGGTGATGTCTTTGGTCCAGAAGCCTGCGTAGGACGGCACACGCTCCACCGAGAGGGAACTGATAGGCACCTTGGTATAGAGCTTGTAGGTCAGCACGACCTGTTCGCCTACGTAGACTGTCTTCTTTGACGGGATGACCTTCAAGAACAAGTCCTTGCCGCTCACCTGTGGGTCGGAGGTGTTCTGCGACTGACCTTGCTGCCTGTTGTTTCCGCCACCCGAGGGAGCCGCGTGGCTGCCGTCGTCAGGCACCACTTTGATTTCGAAAGGCTGGCTGGTGATTTTGTCGCCCTTCACCGTCAACGAGGCTGAGCCTATGCGGAACGTACCTTCCTGCGAGGCTTGCAGGGCGAAGGTATAGGTGTTCTTGACCGTACGGCTCACTGATCCGTTGACAATCTGCACACTTGAGCTGGATGAGGTGAAGGGGCCTCCCATCACATCGAAACCTTCAAACGAAGGGGCTGTGAAGTGCTTTCCCTCAGCGTTGGCCTCAAAGACCACCTGAAAACGCTCGCCCACCATCACCTGCTGCTTGGCAGAGACCTTCAGCGTGGGGTCGTCCTGCGCCCATAGTGCCATAGGCGCCACACATACAAGAAATACGATTAACTTAAATAGCTTCTTCATATTACCAATCCTTATCACTTCTTTTCTTAGGTTGTTGTCTCACTTTTTGTTCATTGACTTTCTCCATCGTCTTCTTCTCCTGGTTTTCAAGGGCGTCCAGCATACGCTGCGCATCTTCTTTCGACATCTCCTGACTCTGTTGCTGTTGTTGCTGTTTCTGCTGGTCCTGTTGACTCTGCTGGTCTTGCTGGCTCTGTTGCTCCTGCTGACTCTGCTGGTCCTGCTGGTCTTGCTGTTGCTGCTGTTGTTGCTGCTCTTGGTCCTCCCCTTCATTCTTTTCAAAAACAGCCGAGACCTCCACATCGAAGTCAGGCATCGTGAAGAAATTGCCCAGAGGCTGTACCTTCACCGAGGTGTCGCCCACCTGATGGATTACATATTCTTTGAACTGATAGCCCGGTTCGGGGGCATTGCGCAAGCCCACTGTCTCGCGGCGTGTGGCGTCGTTGACGTCAAGCAAGACATGGCCTCCCTTAAGGGTGGTGTCGGGCTTCACCTTATAATAATCTGTGGCTTCAACAAACTCCGCCTGAACCTTCACGTCGTCGTCGAGCATCTGGAACAAGTTGTCGTTGCTGACAGGGGCCGACTCAGAGCCATCCTTGCTGACCACCCGAAGGTCGTTGAGCTGATAGCCCCTTTCGGGCTTTACGATGACAGCGATGTTCTGTCCGGGTTTCACGAGGCTGTCCGTCACCTCGATGGTGCCGCGTGCCACACTGTCAATGCTAACACGAAGGGCCGTGCGGAAGGTAGCTGTCACCGTCACATCAAAGTCGGGCATCTGGAACACTGTGTCGTTGACCGGAATCGTATCGTTGCGGCTACCCGTCTTGTACACCGTGAAACGGTCTACCATATAGCCATCCTCGCCCTTTGCCTTCATGACCACCTGCTGACCCTCAATGGCGCGCTGCTTGTCTGTCCAGATACGTCCGTGTTTGGTTTTCCAGTCCACTTCCACTTTATGGGCTTCTTTGAACTGGGCCACCACGATGACGTCAAACTTGGGCATAATGAAGCTGCTGCCGCTGACGTCGACACGCACCTCCTGGTTGTCAGCTTTCACGACGACATATTCCGACAGCGCGAAGTTCTCTTCAGGTTCTGCCTTAAGCTGCACTCTCTGTCCATTAAAGGCTTCCGTCTCAGAAGCTTCTACCCTACCATGCTCGATCATGGGATAAACCCATACCTTGCTCTTCACCAAATGGGCCCGGCAGTATTCAAGATTATACAGTGCCTCCTCGTTCTCGGGATTTTGCTTCAGCGCCGACTTATACATATTGAAAGCATCGTAGTATTTGTCCTGCGCCAAAAGACAGTTACCCATATTGAAGATCGCATTGGACTTCAGTTTGGCGTCAGGCGTAATATCAAGCACTTTCTTGAAGGCGTCGTAGGCCGCATCATAATTCTGCTGGGCAAACAGCGCGTCACCCAAGTTGAACTGGGCATGGGCATTGCTAGGATGCGCCTCAATGACCTTCTTGTAATTCACCTCAGCTTCCGTATAGTTGCCTCGTTTATACATACGATTGCCCTTACGGATAAGCTTCTCGTCAGTTTGAGCTGAAACTGAGAAAAAAGAGAAGGTCAGCACAATGGCTATCAGATATCTACTTGCCTTTTTCATGATTTCTTCTCAAAAATGTTAAACTTCCGTTCCCATTCCTTACGGCCCGATGCACAAAGCATCTCGATGAGCAGCAGGACGATGGCGGCCCCTACAAACCATTGGAACTGGTCCTCGTAGTCAGTGAAGACCATAGACTCAATCTCGGCCTTGTCAAGTTTCTCAATGTCGTTGTAAATCTTCTCCAAACCCACGTTGGAATTGCTGGCGCGCACATAGATGCCGTTGCCAGCAACGGCAATCTTTTGCAGCATCTGCTCGTCAAGACGGGTGATGATAGTATTGCCATTATTGTCCTTACGGTAGCCCGTCTGGTGACCATACTGGTTGTACTGAGGGATAGGAGCGCCGTCAGGCAAACCCATACCTATAGTATATATACGAATACCCAATTTGGCAGCTTCCTGTGCTGCCTTCACAGCAGCGTCGTTCTCGTGGTCTTCACCATCCGAGATAATGATGATGGCCTTGCTATGGTCCTCGTCGCTGAACGACTTGACCGCCAGATTGATAGCCTCGGCAATAGCTGTACCCTGAGAAGCCACCAAACTTGTGTTGACGGTAGAAAGGAACAATTTGGCGGCGCTATAATCGGTGGTGATAGGCAGCTGCACAAAGGCTTTGTCGGCAAAAACGATGACGCCGATGCGGTCGCCCTTCATTCCAGAGATGAGCTTGTTGATGGCCTGCTTGGACCGTTCAAGGCGGCTGGGGACAATATCCTCGGCATTCATCGAGTTGGAGACGTCGACCGCAATGTAAAGGTCGATGCCCTCGCGTTTCACCTCCTCCATCTTGCTGCCGCTCTGCAGGTTGGCCAATGCCATAATGATGCAGGAAACCATCAGCAGGAAGACAACAAACTTGAAGTTGGCACGACGGCTCGAGAAGCCCGGGACCAGCTGCTCACGCATCCCGATACGGGCAAAACGCTCGAAGCGACGCTTCTGTCCCATACGGAACAATACATAAATCAATATCAATAACGGAATGATAATCAGTCCGTAAAGGTATTCAGGGTGTTCGAATCGCAATACGTTTTCCATAGTCTTAGTCGGTTAAGGTTCTGAAAACGGTTTTACGCAACAGGAACTCAAGCAGCAACAGGGCCAAAGCCCAAGCCACCAAGGGATAGAACTCCTCGTGAAGGCGGCGAAACTCCGTCACCTCAATCTTCGAGCGTTCCAACTTGTCGATTTCCTGGTAGACCTCGTCTAACTTCTGGTTGGTGTTGGCACGGAAGTACTTGCCGCCCGTCATATTGGCCACCTGATTGAGCAACTTCTCGTCAATCTCGACTTTCACATCCTGAATGACCGTGCCGCCAAAGGGGGTCGGTACAGGCATCGGGGCTGTACCGTAGGAGCCCACACCAATGGTGTAGACACGGATGCCGTATAACTTGGCAATCTCAGCAGCGGTGTAGGGGTCGACAGAGCCAGCGTTGTTCATACCGTCAGTAAGCAGGATAACCACCTTTGAGATGGCCTCGCTATCCTTCAGGCGGCTGACGGCAGTAGCCAATCCGTCGCCGATGGCGGTGCCGTCGTCGATAAGGCCATTCTTCATCTCGGCCAGCATAGTGAGCATCATGCCGTGATCTGTAGTCAGAGGCACTTGTGTGAACGACTCACCTGAGAAGATGACCAGTCCCATGCGGTCGCCAGGACGGTCTTTCACGAAGTCGGAAGCCACACGCTTGGCGGCCGTCAAGCGGTCAGGCTTGAGGTCGCGAGCCAACATGGAGCCTGAGACGTCCATCGCCATTACAATGTCGATACCCTCAACATTGGAGGTGGAGTTGGTGGACGAACTCTGTGGACGTGCCAACGCCACAATCAGCAAAGCCATGGCGGCCACCTTCAAGACGAAGAGCAAGTGACGCAGATAGGCTTTCCAAGTCTTGGGCAATTCGGCCATTCCCTTCAGGTCCGAGAAGCCCATCGGAGCGTCCTGTTTCTTGTGGCGCAAAATGTACCATACTATCAGGACGGGCACCAACAGCAGGAGCCACAACAGTTTGGGATTCGCAAATTCAATGTTTTCAAGCATCTTTCACTTCCTCCTTTCCTGTAGTGACTTCGGGTTGAGCTTTTTTCATCTGGGCCAGCCGTGCCTCTTCCTCAGCTTTCTGCTTCAAGAAGAGCTCATGACTTTCGTCGACGAATTGGGTCATGTTATTCAAAGAGGTGTCGCTCTCAAGTGCAGTTGCCGAGTATTTGGCAAACTTCACCAGGTCAGCGACCTCCATCGTGTCTTTCAGTTTGTTGTAGGTCTCCTTAGAGAAATGCAAGGGCTTGATTTCCTCAAGGATGTCGTCGGTGGTCATCTCAACAGCGTTGACGCCGAACTGACCCTCAATGTACTCGCGTGCAATGTCGGTGAGCGAGGAGTAGAACTCCTTCACCTTGCCTGACTGCCACATCTTTTCCTCACGCAGACGTTTCAAGTCGTCAACGGCTTTGTCGTAAGCCGGAATTACAGGGCCTTTGATGACATTGCCTTCGGCATCCACTTTGGGTTTGCGGTGCTTCAGCCAGTACCACACACCGAAGGCCGCCAAAACCAACAGCAGCAAGGCAAGCACCCAAGGGAACACCTCTTTTATCTGCACTGGGGCTGGAATAGGCGCCACGATGGGCTTGTAGGCTTGGATGGTGTCGACGGTTATCGTGGTAACATACAGGTCGATAGGCTGTGTAAAGGTCTGAAGCCTCACAGGAGCATCAAACGAGCGGGCGTAAGTCAGGCAGACACGAGGGATTTGAATTTGACCTGTATCAAAGGTCATCAGGGTGAGTTCCTGACGTACGATGACGTTGCTATCGGCATCAGCAGTACGCTCCACGTTGCCGCGTTTGACAATGTCGAGCTGATCAGAGAGCGTGTCGACGCTGAAGTCGTTCCAATCCACAAACCAGCCGTATGGCACCTTGAGGCTGAGGTCAAGGGTGAATGGCTTTCCGACTTGAACCTCGGTTTGTTCCACCTTGCCTATGGCTTCAACGGTTTGGGGTGTCACATCTTGGGGAGACGCCACCAATCGCGTCCCAAAGGAGAAGAATAAAAGGGCCAACGCTAACAAAACGATTCTTTTCATCTTCTTGCCTCCCTTTTCTTGAAAAGTTGCATCATGGGTTTGACGTAATCCTCATCGGTATATATTAAGGTGTTGTCGATGCCATGCTTGGTGAACTCGCGGTTCAGCTCAGCCGACTTGTATTGTATCATTTGACGGTAAGCGTCGTTCCAGGCGCGGCTTGAGGTATCCACCCAGCGTTCCTTTCCCGTTTCGGCATCACGGAACTTCACGAGACCCACCATAGGAATATCCATCTCACGGCGGTCGGTGATGCGCAAGGCCACAAGGTCGTGCTTGTTAGCGGCGATTTGCATCTCCTTCTCGAAACTCTGGTCGCTCATGAAGTCGGAAATCAAGAAGGCTGTGGTGCGGCGCTTAATGGCTGAGGTCAGGAAACGCAGACCCTCGCCAATGTCGGTACCTCGTTCCATCGGCTTGAAATCAACGATTTCGCGGATGATGCGAAGGATATGCGAGCTGCCCTTCTTGGGCGGGATGAATTTCTCAATCTTGCTGCTGAAGAAAATCACGCCCACCTTGTCGTTGTTCTGGATGGCAGAGAAAGCCAGTACGGCTGCCAATTCGGCAGTCAGGTCGCGCTTCGACTGGTCGCCCGAGCCGAAGTCGTTGGAACCCGACACGTCAATGAGCAGCATCACCGTCATCTCGCGCTCCTCCTCGAAGATCTTGACGAAGGGACGGTTGAAGCGGGCGGTGACGTTCCAGTCGATATTGCGGATGTCATCGCCATACTCGTATTCGCGCACCTCGCTGAAGGTCATACCACGTCCCTTGAAGGCACTGTGGTACTGACCCGAGAAGATGTGGTTGGAGAGCCCTCGCGTCTTGATCTCGATTTTACGGACTTTCTTGAATATTTCAGTTGATTCCATTACGGCACCTCGACAGTATTCAGGATTTCGTTGATGATTTCTTCGGTGGTAATATTCTCGGCTTCAGCCTCGTAGGTCAGGCCAATACGGTGGCGCAGCACATCGGGAGCCACAGCACGGATGTCTTCCGGAATGACGTAGCCACGATGCTTGATGAAGGCGTAGGCCTTTGCAGCAAGTGCCAAGTTGATGGTGGCACGCGGCGAGCCGCCGTAACTGATCATGTTGGCGAACTTCTTCAGCTTATAGTCGGAGGGGTAGCGCGAGGCGAAGACGATATCTGTGATGTAGTTCTCAATCTTTTCGTCGAGATAAATCTCTCGGCACACCTCACGGGCGCGGATAATGTCCCCTGGCTTCACCACGGCGTTGATTTTGGCACCCATGGTGGCAATCTGCTGACGCAGAATCATTTTCTCTTCCTCTTTCTTGGGATAGTTGATGATAACCTTCAGCATGAAACGGTCCACCTGAGCTTCGGGCAATGGATAGGTGCCCTCCTGCTCGATGGGGTTCTGGGTGGCCATTACCAAGAATGGGTCAGGCAGTTGGAACGTCTCGTCGCCGATAGTCACCTGATGCTCCTGCATGGCCTCCAGCAAAGCGCTCTGCACCTTGGCGGGCGAACGGTTAATTTCGTCGGCAAGGACGAAATTGGCGAAGATGGGGCCACGACGCACCACAAACTCCTCTTTCTTCTGGCTGTAAATCAACGTACCGATAAGGTCGGCAGGCAGCAAATCAGGGGTAAATTGGATACGGGCAAATTCGGCATCAATGGCGCTGGCCATCGACTTGATGGCCAAGGTCTTGGCCAGACCAGGAACACCCTCAAGAAGGATGTGTCCGTTGGCCAACAGACCAATCAAAAGACGTTCGGTCATCTGTTTCTGTCCCACGATGACCTTGTTCATTTCAAGGTTGATGAGGTCGAGGAATTGGCTCTCCCTTTGGATTTTTTCGTTCAGTTCACGAATGTCAGTCTCTATCATTGTATGTTGTATTGTTGATTGTTTAATCGTTGAATTGTTCGGTTGACGCGGGACTTCGAAACCACGAAACTCGCAATATGCCGAACGGCCCCGTCAAAAAGCGTGCAAAATTAGGCGATTTTTATGTAAATAACTCCTATTTAATAAAAATATTGCAGGAAGAAGCGCGAATTATTTTTTATGCCATTCTCGAACCATTGCCATCTTTTTGCTATCTTTGCAGCCTAATACAGAATCATCAATAATTATGCTCAACAAAGAGAATGTCATCGAAGTCCTGAAGGACGTCATTTATTTCCCCAAAGGGGACAATATCGTCGCATTGAATATGGTTGAAAACCTGATGGTGAAGGACAACGCCATCCGTTTCGACCTCATTATGGAACACACCAACGACCCCAAGAACGATATCTTGGTGAATGGTGCCAAGCGCACGCTGACCGAGGTGTTTGGCGAGGGTATCGACATAGAAATCAAGGTGGTGGAGGAAAAGACCGCCCTTTCGAAAGTGAAGCACATCGTGGCTGTGGCCTCGGGCAAGGGAGGCGTAGGCAAATCAACAGTGGCCGCCAACTTGGCCATCGCCCTGGCTCGCGCCAATCAGCGTGTGGGCTTGATTGACGCCGACATCTACGGTCCTTCCGTCCCCATGATGTTTGGCTTGGGCAACGAACAGCCCAAAGCCTTCGAGAAAGACGGCAAGACCGTGATGCTGCCCCTCGAACGCTATAGCATCAAACTGATGAGTATCGGCTGCTTTGTGGATGCCGACCGTCCCCTCATCTGGCGCGGACCTATGGCCACCAGCGCCTTGAATCAGCTGATGAACGACACCCTGTGGGGCGAACTCGACTGGATGGTGGTGGATATGCCTCCAGGGACAGGCGATATCCAGTTGACGCTGGCACAGCAGTACAACGTCACTGGTGCTGTCATCGTCACCACACCCCAAAAGGTCGCGTTTGCCGACGTGCTGCGTGCCGCCAATATGTTCCGTGAAGAAGCCCTGCAAATCCCCATCTATGGATTAGTGGAGAATATGGCTTATTTCACCCCCACCGATATGCCAGAGAAGAAATACTACATCTTCGGCAAGGAGACGGGCAAGCAGTTTGCCGACCAACTTGGTGTGCCGCTCCTTGGACAGATACCGATTACCGAGAAGATTGCGGAAGGCGGTGACGCGGGAGTACCTTTGGCCTTGGATGCGGACTCGCCGGTGACTAAGGCCTTTGACAAGATTGCACAGGAAATTATTAACTCATGATACCATGGATAGAGAAACCATACAACGCAAAGTAAAGAATGTGCTGGAACAGGTGCGTCCCTACCTGCAGCAGGACGGCGGTGACGTCAACTTCGTGGAACTTACTGACGACAACGTGGTGCTGGTACAACTCACCGGTGCCTGCGGCAACTGTCCCCATAGCCGTCAGACCCTGAAGAACGGCATCGAGACTGTGATGAAGAAAGCCATCCCTGAAATCACGTCTGTCGAACAAGTCGAAACATTGGAATTATAAATGAATTGTCAAACATAAAACCTATCACAATGAAAAAAGTTCTATTCTCTTTGGTGTCTATGCTGCTTCTTTCGCTCAGCGGCATTGCACAAACTACATTCACCAAGGTCACCTCGACCTCGGGTTTGGTGGCGGGTTCCAACTACCTCATCGTGGCCCATCACGATGATTTGGGAGTCCTCGCCATGGGTTTCCAAAAGCCCAACAACCGTAATGCTGTGGTGGTGAGTGAAAATGGCGATGCCATCACCATCACTCCCGGCACTGACCCCAACAGTGAAACCGACGTGTTCCAAATCACCCTGGGTGGAAGCACCAATGCCTGGACCTTGTTTGACGAGGTAAAGGGCGGATATCTCTATGCCGCAAGCAGCAGCAGCAACAACTTGAAGACTCAGACAACCCTCGATGCCAACGGCGAATGGAGCATCACCTTCAACGAAGACGGCACTGCCGAAGTTGTTGCCCAAGGTGAAAACACACGCAACAATATGCGTTTCAACCCCAACGCCTCCAACAACGCCCCGCTCTTCAGCTGCTATGCCGAAACGTCGAGCATCGACACGCGCGTCAGTTTCTACAAAGCCGGCGGTAGTGTCGACCCTGACCCCGAACCGACCAACTATCCCACCAACTTCACAGCCACAGTGAACGGCACCGATGTCACCCTCACCTGGACTGATGCTACAGGCGAGCAACTGCCTGCCAAGTATCTGGTACTCGGCTCAACGGGCAGCATCACCGTCCCCACCGACGGCACACCTGTCGACAATGGCGACCTGGCCATGAACGTGAACTATGGTGTTGAGGCCGTGACCTTCAGCGGCCTGCAAGGTGATACCAACTATCACTTCGCCATCTTCCCCTACACCAACAGCGGCAGCAACATTGACTATAAGACCGGTGGCAACTACCCCACCGTCTCCATCACGACGGAAAGCATTTATCTGCTGTTCTACGAGGACTTTGACGAAGACCTCGGCCTCTTTACGACTTTCGATGCATACGGCGAACAAAGCTGGCATCAAGGCACCTATCAAGGCACGACCTACGCCACCATGAACGGCTATGCCAGTGGCGCTTCACATCAAAACGAAGACTGGCTGATTGGTTATGTCGAGATTTCGCCCAACATGGTGTTTAACGAAGTGTGGCTTGATTTCAGCACAGCCAAGAAGTATGACGGCGACCAGCTTCGCGTGGCTGTCTCCAGCGATTACGACGGCGTGAGCGACCCCAGCGACTATGTTTGGGAATTCATTACCGACGCTTTTGATTACTCGACGGGCGAATACGAATGGGTCTATTCCGGTCAAGTTGACATCGCTCCGAGCATTCCGGATTATCCTCACTCTTTCTACATTGCTTTCATCTATACCAGCAATGACGAGCAGGCTGCCAGTTGGGAAATTGACTATGTGAGAGTGATCGGCACGCACGTCAACGCCGTTAACGAAGCCTCCTCCTCGGTGGTCAACCTCTACCCCAACCCTGCCCACGAACAGGTTTCGTTCGTGCTTGAGGACAATGCTGAGGTCAGCTTCTTCGACATGACAGGCCGTAAGGTCAGCACGACAAATTGTGAGGCTGGTCAGGTACAGCTCAATGTCAGCGAATTGGCTAATGGCGTGTATTTCGTCAACGTCAGTTACGCCAACGGCGCAACAACGGTTTCCAAGTTCGTGAAGTTCTAATGTTATAACAAGAAAGGGCGGATTTGCAGATCCGCCCTTTCCATATAATTATGAAACATCGGCTGCTTATATCACTACTGCTTCTTTCCTGTTGGGCCTCTGCTCAACAGGTGGAGCCAGTGCGTTATGAGACCAGCCGATGGAACAAAGAACAAGGTTGCCATTTCGAGTCGTTTGGCGAGAAAGGCGGCCTTTTGGCCACCGAGACCGACCAGACCGATAAGGACAAACAACATCGCCTGTGGAGCTTCGCCTACCTCGATACCAACCTCTTCGAGTTGCGCAACGACCTTATCCCTTTGCCCGACAAACTCAAGTTCGTTGACTCAGGTAGCGACAGCCACTTTGCCGCATTCCTCTTTGCCAACGACGGCAATAAGAAAGCCTCTGACACCCTCGATTTCATCGTCGTCTGCTTCAATAGGACAGAAGGCTCCTACCATACCTTCTGGAACACCTGGTCTGACAAGACTGTGCCCCTTTCGGTAGAAGTCGCTGACGGCACGATGATGCTGACCGTCAACAACAAAGCGGGCAATGGCAACATCTATTTCTACAACCTCTCCGACCGACAATACAAGACGGTAACGCCCACCCCGTCCGAGAGTTTTGTGATGTTCGGCACCAAAGCCTTCGCCAAAGAGCATTGCTTCATCGTAGCCACCAAAGAGTTTGAGGACAAGCGCTTCGTCTCCACTGCTTTCATGGTCTATTCTTCAACAGGACAGCCCTTAGGTACCTATCGCTACCCCAACCTTCCCCACGCCGCTTTGGGCCGCATGGTGATGCACCTCGATGATGGTCGCAACCTCGTGGTAATAGGCACCTTGGAACGCGAGACAGGGCGAAAAGTCACTCTCGAAGGCGTGACGGAAAACTTCAACAAAGAAAGCATTGGCGTAGTGTGGATGCGCTTCACAGGCTCCACACCCGAAAGCCACATCTATCTCTTCAAGGATATGCCTGAGATAGAGCACGCCCTTACCGCCTCCGACCGCCTGCGCGTACGCGAAGAACGTCTGAGGAAACAAAGCAAAACCAACGTCACAAGCGGAGAGATAGCCTTCCAGTTTCTCAACCCACGACTCACCTGCTACGGTGACCTCACCGTAATGGCAGTTGAGGCTTTCATGCCCTATTATCATACCGAAACCCGTATGAGCTACGGCTATTACGGCTACTATGGAGGCTATCCCTACACCTATACCGTCTTCGACGGCTACGACTTTTTCAGCGAGGTGCTGCTCGCTTTCGACGCCGAAGGACACCTAAAGTGGCAGAAATCTGTCAAGTTCGACAACGAGCTGACCTACGACCTCTATCCCCATTCAGCTGAAGGCGTCTGCTACGACGAATTGGTGGTGGCCTCGCCCTATCGCAACAGGCTACGCTATACCGCCTTCAATGCCCAAGGCCAGTCGTTGAGCCAACAGCTGGAAGAGAAGCTCGCCTGCATCTATGGCGCCGACTATGTGGATGAGGAATACTTCGCAAAGATGACTCCGTGGTACGGCAACAACTTTCTTATCTACGGGTCGCAAGTCATCCAAAACAGCGCCCAAGCCAAACCTAGACGCTGGGTGTTTTATCTACAAAAAGTTCAATATGAATAAGCTATGATTGGCAGTTGGCTGAAGTACATATTGCGACGAAAAAACGAGTACAACATCCACTCGCCTTTTGTCTTCGACTTTGTCACCAAGGTGCTCAACGACCGGGGCTCAAACCAAGACTACGAGACCATCCTGCACATCGGCAGACTGCTCGACAAAAAGAAGCACATCAGCTATGCCAAACGCAAACGCAGCCGATTGCTTTACCGCGTCATACGTCACTATGAGCCCGACTCCGTAGTGTCGTTTGGCAGCATCACCGCGCTGAATGCCACCGCTTTAGCATTAGGCAACTTACAGACTAAGGTCTACTTGGAACAATCGGAAGACTTTCTGGAGACCCTCAATGCTATGGGGGTCATCAACGTCAACCTCATCCAACCTGATGAGTTCGACTCGACCCGTTTCCGCCGGCTCAACACGGGTTTTGTCTTCTTCGGGCGCGATTCGTTTGAAGACGACACCTGGGACTATTTGGCCGACTGCCTGAACTACAAGACCGCCGACTCTGTCTTCATCTTTGAGGACATCCACAGCAGTAGCGACATAGAGGATGCCTGGGAGGAAATCAAGGCCAACGAAGATGTCTCTGTAACCTTCGACCTTTACGGCATTGGAATGGTATTCTTCCGAGAAGGCATCGAGAAACAAGACTTTGTACTAAAATATTGATCATGGGACGAAGCCATTCCCAACAAACCAAATCGAAATGAAAAACATCACCTATACCAAAACCGGAGACGAAGGCAAGACCTCATTGATAGGCGGTCTGCGCGTCGCGAAATACGACGAACGTGTGGAAGCCTACGGCACCGTTGACGAACTGAGTGCCTTCATCGGCGTGCTGTACGACCAAGAAGGCGTCACAGCCGAGATGCGCACCGTCTTGGACACCGTGCAGAACAAACTATTCACCATCGAGTCACATTTCGCCCTCGACGAGAACTCGGAGATAAAGAAAATGATTCCCGTCCTGACCCCAGAAGACGTAGCCTACATAGAGCACGAAATTGACGTGATGAACACCATACTGCCCGAACTGAAGAGTTTTGTCATACCAGGCGGAAACCTCAAGGCGAGTCACGCCCACGTATGCCGTACAGTTTGCCGTCGGGCTGAGCGGCAAGGCTGGCGAATGGCCGAGCAGCATCCCGTAGACACACTCGATATGAAATACCTCAACAGGCTGTCCGACTACTTCTTCGTCCTCTCCAGATACTTCGTTTTTCTCGACAACAACAACGAAATAAGTTGGAAATCAACAGAATAAAATATTTTTCTATTTTTTCGACAAATTATTTACATATCAGAAAAAAAGTGTATTTTTGCGCCCTCAAAATTAACGCATAAAAGACATGTATTGGACCTTAGAATTGGCTTCAAAATTGGAAGACGCTCCTTGGCCGGCAACCCGCGATGAGCTCTTGGACTGGGCCTTGCGTACGGGAGCACAAGATGAAATCATAGAAAACCTTCAAGAAATGGAAGACGAGGGTGAGATATACGAACGCATCGAAGACCTCTGGCCCGATTATCCGTCGAAGGACGATTTCTTCTTCAACGAGGACGAATACTAATTCATCTATTCACGATAACAAGTGAGAAAGAAAAGGAGCCGACTGCAAAGTTGGCTCCTTTGTTTTTATCCTCCAATTTTTCTGTAAAAGACACGTTTTTTTTGACGGATTGAGAAATAAACCTATCTTTGCGTGTTGAAAAATCCTCAAGAAATGAAAAAGAGCCTGTTTTTGCTGCTCGTCTTGGCCTTCGGCCTGCTGCAGCCCACTTTTGCCGACAAGCCCGTCACGGTGAAAAGCCCCGACGGCCAACTGGAACTGAAATTTGAAGTCGTCGACGGCGTACCGCAGTATTCCCTCGACCGTGCTGGGAAACCCGTCGTGTTGCCCTCCAAGATGGGCTTCACCCTCGAATGGCGCGATGACCTCGCTCATGCCTTTGTGCTGAAAGACACGAAATACAGCGCCTTCGACGAGACCTGGGAACCCGTCTGGGGCGAAGAGGCACAAATCCGCAACCACTATAACGAGATGCTCGTCACCCTCGAGCAGCCTATAGGCAGCGTGGAAAGCATGGACCATTCGACAGAGACGAAAGCCACGGTGATGCAGATCCGGTTCCGCCTCTATGACGACGGCCTCGGCTTCCGCTATGAGTTCCCGATGGAGAATGCCTTGGTCTATTTCTGGATTAAGGAGGAGCTAACCGAGTTTGCTATGACGGGCGACCACAAAGCTTGGTGGATTCCGGGCGACTACGACACGCAGGAATATAATTTCACCGAGTCGCGGCTATCGCAAATCCGTGATTTATGGGAGGCAGGCCACAAAGACGGCGGCTGGCCCTGGACGGGATTCTCGCCCACGGGTGTGCAGACCGCGCTTCAGATGAAAACCGACGACGGTCTCTACCTCAATATCCATGAGGCTGCTACCCTTGACTATCCAACGATGCACCTCGACCTCGACGACAAGAACATGGTGTTTCGCGCCTGGCTCTCACCCGATGCCACTGGCTACAAAGGTCGCTTGCAAGCCCCTTGCACCTCACCTTGGCGTACGGTAATGGTGACGACCTCAGCCACCGACGCCCTCGCTTCGCGCTTGATTCTCAACCTCAACGAACCCTGTGCCCTTGAGGATGTCAGCTGGATTCACCCCGTGAAATACATGGGTGTGTGGTGGGAGATGATTAGCGGCAAGAGCAGCTGGAGCTACACCAACGACTTCCCCTCGGTGAAGCTGGGTGAGACTGACTATGAGCACGCCACCCCTAACGGCTCTCACGGCGCTAACAACGCCAATGTGCGCCGCTATATCGACTTCGCTGCCGAAAATGGTTTCGATGCCCTGCTTATCGAAGGTTGGAACATTGGCTGGGAAGACTGGTACGCCAAACAGAAGGACTTCGTTTTCGACTTCCTCACGCCTTATCCCGACTTCGACCTGCCCGCTTTGAACAAATACGCCCACGAGAAGGGCATCCGCCTTATCATGCACCACGAAAGCTCGGCATCAACATTGAATTACGAGCGCTGGATGGAGAAGGCCTATACTTTGATGAACCAATACGGCTATGATGCCGTGAAAGGTGGTTATGTAGGCACCATCATCCCCTTCGGAGAGGGCCACTACAGCCAACCCATCAACAACCACTACCATTATGCTATCGTGGAAGCTGCCAAGCACCACATCATGGTGAACTCGCATGAGGCAGTACGCCCCACCGGCCTCTGCCGTACCTGGCCCAACATGATTGGCAACGAGAGTGCCATGGGTACTGAGTTCCGTGAGCGCATCAATCCCGGACACACCACCATTCTGCCATTCACGCGCCTGCAGGGCGGCCCGATGGATTACACGCCGGGCATCTTTGAGACCGATATGGGCAAAATCGTGTCGTGGGGCAAGAAGATGAAAATCACCATCTGCAACCAACTGGGATTGTATGTAACCTTCTATTCGCCCTTACAGATGGCAGCCGACTTCCCCGAGCATTATGCACAATTCATGGATGCCTTCCAATTCATCAAAGACGTTGCTGTAGACTGGGACAAGACCGTGTATCTTGAAGCCGAACCTGGCGATTATATCGTCACCGCCCGTCACCCGAAACTCTCTACCTTGAACAAGGCCGCCGAGGGTGTCGGCACTTTGCATGACGGCAAGAAAGGTGTGGTTTCCAATGCCACTAAATTCGTCTATGCATTGCCTGAAAACGCCACCGCTGAAGACTTGAAAAATGCCCAGCCGCACGATGTGTGGTACGTGGGCGGCATTACCGACGAGAACGCCCGTGAGGTTACGGTAAAACTGGATTTCCTGAAGCCTGGTGTGAAATATGAAGCCACCATCTATGCCGACGCCAAAGACGCCAGCGGTATTCCCGATGAGCATTACAACGCACAAGCCTACACCATCACCAAGAAGACGGTGACAGCAAAATCGACGCTGAAGCTCCGTATGGCACCCTGCGGTGGATTCGCCGTATCAATCCGTTCGCTCGACCCACTTCCATAACGAATCTGTTCATTTGAATTTTGTATCTTTGCATCCAATAAAACCCAACAACTATGTTCAATAAAGACGTATACAGTGGCCGTCGCGCCACATTGAAAAAGATGATTCAGAAGGGCATCGCCTTCTTCCCGGCCAATAACGAGGCCCCCTTCAACTATCCCGACAACACCTATATCTACCGTCAGGACAGCAACTTCTCTTATTATTTTGGTCTCAACCACCCCGACCTGGTCGGTGTCATCGACTTTGAGAGCGGCGAAGAAATCCTCTTCGGTGTAGAAGTCACCATCGACGACGTGATTTGGTGCGGCCCCCTGCCCTCGTTGAAGGAACAGGGCGACAGAATCGGCATTACCGACTGCCGCGACTTCAACCGCTTTGGTGAATATTTGCAGAAAGCCATCGCCCAAGGCCGTCAGATTCATATCCTGCCCACCTATCGTGGTGATACGAAGATACAATGTGCCGAATGGCTAGGCTGCAGCATCAACAAGGTGCCTGAGTACGTCAGCCTCGAACTCATCAAGGCCGTTATCGCCATGCGTGAGGTGAAGAGCGAACTCGAAATCGCTGAGATGGAACGCGCTGCCAACACAGCCTATTATATGCACACCACCGCCATGAAGATGTGCAAACCCGGCATGATTGAACAGGAGATTGCCGGCGTGGTGGAAGGCCTCTCGCTGTCGGGCGGCGGTCCCGTGTCGTTCCCCGTTATCCTTAGCGTGGATGGACAGACCTTGCACAACCATGGTCATCACAACGTGCTGAAGGAAGGCCGTATGATGGTGTGCGACGCCGGTGCTGAGACGGAGAACTACTATGCCTCCGATTTTACCCGCACCACCCCTGTAGGTGGCAAGTTCAACACCCGCCAACGCGAGATTTACGAAATCGTCTTAGCCGCCAACCAAGCCGTAGCCGAACAGACGCGCCCCTATATGCCTTATATGGTGATGCATACCCTCGCCTGCCGCACCTTGATTGAAGGTCTGAAAGGCGTAGGCCTGATGAAGGGCGATACGGAAGAGGCTTTGATGAATGGCGCCCACTGGCTCTTTATGCCTCACGGCCTCGGCCACATGCTCGGCATGGATGTACACGATATGGAAGGCCTCGGTGAGACCTACGTAGGCTACGACGACATCACACCTCGCAGCACCAAGCTGGGCTTCAGCGGACTGCGTTGCGGCAAGACCCTGAAACCGGGCTTCGTGGTCACAGATGAGCCAGGCATCTATTTCATCCCCACCCTCATCGATATGTGGAAGGCTGAAGGCAAGATGAAGGACTTCATCAACTACGACAAGTTGGAGACCTATAAGGACTTCGGAGGCATCCGTATTGAGGACGACCTGCTCATCACCGCTGATGGCAACCGCATCCTTGGCAGACCGATACCAAAGACCGTCGCAGAGGTCGAGGACATGTGCGCCCAAGGACGCGAATGGATTAAGATGAACGGACTGTTTTAGTATTAGGGGAGCCCAGCTCCCTTAATACTAAAACTCCATCACCAACTTCACGTTGATATATCGCGGCGTCAAGTAATTCGGGGCGCCGTAATAACAGTTATCGATATATTTCACCCAGTTGTAGGAGATGACATTGGGGATATTGAACAGGTTGAATACGTCAACGCTGATGAACATATCTTTCACATACCTCAGCGGGTTACCTTTGCTAAAGCTGGAGGCCTCGCTGATAAGTTGCTTGCTGAATCCGATATCAACACGGCGATAGGCAGGATAGTGGCCTGTGGGTGAATAGAATGCCGAATTGTTGTCGTTGTAGGGCAGTCGCGTCCCGAAAGTCAGGGTCATATTGACACGCCAGGTAGGGGCATTGGGGATATAGTCCTGGAAAAACAGCGAGAAGTTGAGCAGCTGGTTTGAGGGTCGGCTGTGCCACCCGAGCCACAAGGTATCGGCCACTTGGTCGTCGGTGTGGTGGAAGAACGACAACAAGTTCCCTTCCGAGTCCAACAGGCTGTAGTCACCTCTGATGTCCTCACGGGTATCCATGATGGAGAGGCTGGCCCAGCTATCGATGCCTTTCACAAACTCGCCGTTCACCTTGAAGTCAAGGCCGGTGGCATAGGCTCGTGCCGACTGATCGGCATAATATCGGATACGCACGTTGTCGATGTCGTAAGGCACCACATGGGTGAACCATTTGAAGTAAGCCTCCGTCGTCAGGATGAAAGGCCGGCCCCAAGCACGGAACTTGAAATCGTTGCCTGCCACCAATTGGAGAGACTGCTGAGCTCGGGCATCTTTGAAGAGCGTACCGTCCATATTACGAACCTCTCGATAGAAAGGCGTCTGATTATACACACCGCCCGAGAGACGATACACCAGCTCACGTTTGTCATCAATCGGCTTATAGGCGATGCCGAAACGCGGGCTGACGTACACCTTTTTGTTGTAGCCCCAGTAGTTGGCACGAAGGCCTCCCGTCAGGACGATTTCGCCCTTCTCACGGTATGGAAGTGTCCAAGAATTCTGCACAAAGCCGTCCACATTGTTGATGGAAAGCGTGTTGGCGGCACGATGGGCGAAATCCATGGCAATATCAGGCAGGATGTCGGGCATCACACCTGGAATGGTGGGTACATAAGGCAACGCATAGCCAGCTGAGTCCATCATCTGCCATTCGTCCACCTTGTCGTCGATGCTCTGGTGTTGGTAACGGAGGCCCCATTTCAGCAGACAATTGTCGAAGGCATACATTCCCTTGTGGTCAAGGTTGTACACCTGGGCATAGAAGGCGTTACGGGCGTGACGGGTCAGCGTACCCACCTCGTGATTGTCAATCACCTCGCCCAAATTCTCAGAACCGAGCGAGGAATTGCGTATGCCGAAGAAGTATTGCTCCACCACGTCGAAGGTCTCCGTCTCATAGGTAGAATAAGCCGACGCTATCCATTTCATGCTCAAATCCTTGTTGGGCCTATAGGTCAGCGTCAAGGCACCGAGTCCTGTGGTGTAGTCATCAATCTCTTGTCCGTCAAAATAGACATTCACCTGATAGGGGAAGTCAATGTTACCTGCGTTGATTTTGGCATTCTCCGGAATGAACATATAGCGGTTCTTGGAGTAGTAGCCCAGCAACGACAGGTCCCATTTCTCATTGAAACGGTAGTCAAACAAGGCCTGCACGTCAGCGAAGTTGGGACGGTAGTCGCCTTTGGCGTCCATCATGCCCAGCGCCAAGGCCGTATTCTTGTAACGGGCTCCTATCAGGTAGCTGAATTTCTCGTTCTTGGTGCTGCCCTCCACATGGGCTTCGGCACCCAAGAGGCTCAAAGCCAGCGAAGCAGCCGTCTCACGCGGCGTCTTGTAGGTCACATCCAGCACCGACGACATCTTGTCGCCATACTCCGCAGCGAATCCGCCTGCCGAGAACTGTATGTTATTGACAAGATGCGAATTGACAAAGCTCAGTCCCTCCTGCTGTCCCGAACCGACCAGGAAAGGACGATAAATCTCGATGCCGTTTACGTAAATCAGGTTCTCGTCAAAGTTGCCGCCACGCACACGGTATTGCGAGCTCAGCTCGTTGTTCGACACCACTCCAGGCAAGGTCTTAATCAAAGTCTCCACGCCGCCACCCATGGTTGGCAACAAGGTGGCCTGCTTCGCATCCAGTCGCGTCAGGCTGGTGGCATCGGCAGCACGGTCGCTGATGACAGCATCGGCCAACACAGTAGTGGTAGACGACAACACCACATCAACCTTACGTTTCTCACCTGGACGGAGCCGTACCGTAACCTGCTTGGGCTGAAACCCCACAAACGAGTAATTAATGACCAAAGTGGTATCGGAGAGCAAAGGCAACTCATAGTAGCCTTTCGCATTGGTCGTCTGACCCACAAGCAAATCCACGACCACAACCGTGGCCATCTCGACAGGATGCCCCGTTTCGTCAATCACCTTGCCGTAGACCAAGCCCGTAGGCAGGTTTTGGGCTGAGGTAACTAACGAGAGCAACAATAACGCTATGAGAAAGACTTTTGCCCGCATGAAAGGATAACTGAATCCACCTTGAAATATTGCAATGCCTTCAAACAAAAAAAGCTGCTGCGCAAGGCACAGCAGCTGTATACCTGTCAGTCATCACAAGGGATTACCAACGTTGCAGGTTACCTTCTGCAGAAGCATCGACGATGGCTTGGTAAACGCCCTTCTTGTTGATGGTACGCAAACCGGCAGCCGACACTTTCAGCACAACCCACTCGTCCCACTCGGGAACATAGAACTTCTTGATTTTCAGGTTCGGGTCAAAGGTCCTCTTGGTCTTCTTGTTGGAGTGCGAAACATTGTTTCCGTGCATGACCTTCTTACCGGTAATTTGACAAACTTTTGACATAACTCTTATCCTTTATCCTTTAATATTACGAATTGCCTTTTTTCTAACGGGCTGCAAAAGTACAAAAATTTTCATTACCCACACATTTTGTGGAGATTTTTTTGAATCGGGGCTGTCCAGCCTGACGGGACAGCCTTACTTCATCACTTCGATTTTCCTTGTCACAGCACCTTTGTCTGTCGCTATGCGGATCAAGTAGAAACCTTGTCCGTAGCTGCTCAGGTCTATGGCAGCAGTCCCTTCTGAGGTAGACTCATAAAGTGTCTGACCCATCAGGTTACTCACCGTGATGCGCATCGTTCCGTTGCCGTTCACGTTGAGCAGGCCGCTGGTTGGGTTGGGGTAGACATTGATACTTTCATCGGTATTCTCTTCGGTATCGGTAATCCAGAACTGCACATCCCACCATTCCGATTCGCATTGTTCTTCCCCTCTGATATATACGCAGTTGACGGAGTAGACAACCCATTCGCTTTGAATCAGGTCGTAGGTATTGTCGAAATACTCATAACTGTTGTTGCCGTCATAAGGGATCTCAGCAATGAGTTCTTCGTCTTTGTAGACTCCTGTTGAACGAAGCACCTTGAAGTGATGCAGGCAAGAGGTGATGTCGGGGCGATCCCAAGAGATGTAGGCACCAAACTCCTCGCTATTGTGCCATTGGTATTCACCATAAATGTTCTGCACGGGATAGCACACCAACGGGATTTCCTCGCAGTTGTTGTTGTAGGTCAGGAAGACACCCGCTTCAAGGTCGGCAGAGGTGTAAAGCACGTTGCCTGCAAAGTCGAGGATAGAGAAGGAGCACTCATAGTCGGTGTCGTATTGCTCCTGGGTATGATACCAGCCGTTGTTCCAGACGAAGTTAAGCTCGCCACGCAGAAGAGGAAGGTCAACAACCAATTCTGAGCCTTCGCTCATCGTGACGATAGCGATACGTTGGCCGCTTTCAGAGGTCACGCTGATGGAGGCACCTTTCCAACCATCACCGCCGTCGTCATGAAGCTGGAAGACGACGTTGCACTTCTCGCCAACCAGGACGCTGCGATAGGTGGCGCGGCTGATGCCTGCTTCGTTGGTGACATAGATGGAGTATTCATAAAGACCGGGTTCGAGGCCGTTGTCTTCGTATTCCATCTCAGCCCCTACCTCCACTTCTGTCAGTTCGGCAATCACCTCAAAGTTACGGCGAATGGTGATAGATTCAATCGAAGTCAGTTCATTGCCATTCAAGTCGAGGGTCGGGTTCATCCAGTTCAGACGGACCGCATCCAAAGTCTCTGCCTCAAGGGCAGCCATGTTGCTCACGCTATCGGGACGAGCAAAGTAGTCGTCGTTATTCGGGATGATATGTCCCGTGAAGCCGTTGAAGGTGTTGAAGGCGTATTTGGTGGTGTTCAATGCACCGATGGGACACCAGGCATTGTCGCGACCGCTCCAGCCCCAGTTGAAGTGGAAATAATCGTTTTCGTCGTAGCCGTCGCATACAAAAGCGTGACCGCCTAAACCGCTATCGTCCTGACCACTATAATAAAGAGGTATATTTTCATCCAAGCCACCGTTTTTCAGCATTTGAATCCATTCTTCGTTGGAGTATCCACCCCACCAGCCGCCACCATAATTGGTGATATGGTCGTCGCAGGTGTAACGGAAATAGCTACGCAAGGCATCCGGCACAGCGTCGGAATAGGCGCCGCTACCGTTGGGACTATACATCATATCGACTGAAATGCCAAGATGATGCAGCAGCTGTGCCACATGATAGATTTCCTCATCGGTACTGGTGGAATCAAGCACCAGAGGCATCAACTCAAAGTGATATTCCGTCTCGCCATAGTTGGCAGTCTGTTGCTCGTAACCTTCAGGTTGGTAGGAATACGAACCCGTGCCTTGTTCGGGCCATTCCCAGAACTTCATCACCTGACCCATAGCCGTTGCCACACAACCGGCATAGACGTGACCTCCATTACCCTCGGGGTCCTCGGGGCATTGGCTGTTCCAGGGATAGTTCTGATGCCAGAGCGTCTGGCAGAGTTCGTCCACCACGACGCGAGTCTGATGGCTGCGGTTGAGGCCGCCCGTCTCGTTTACCGATTTCCATTCAGCGACGATGTCAGGCGTTGCCGTGAGGTTATGCTCACGCACATACTGGATTTCTTCGCGGAACGAGTTCAGCGTAAAGGCAAAGCCTTCAGATACATTGTTTGGGTCGTATTGGCCCGTGGTGGAATAAGCCAAAATAGGCTTCACACGGTCGTCACCCGCCACGATAACAAAGCCTTCACCGCTTCTGACGTTGAAGACGTAGTAGTCTATGTCGCCACGTTGCAGGTCAGCAGCGGCAGCGACCAGATTCAGTTGTATGTCAGCGCTTTTTTGGCTGAGTGCTGTGGTGCTCAAAAACTTGGCACCCAGTTTTTGTGCCCTCTGCTGGTCGACAGGGCCGGCCATTAAGCCACCAAGGACCGCGAGGAAGCAGAATAACAGAATAGTCTTTCTCATTTTCGTTGTATATTAATGTATCAGTCTTCTTTCAGTTTCTTGTATCTGAACCGTTTAGGCTCCACGTTGCCGAGACGCTTCAGCTTGTTCTCTTCGTATTCTGAATACGAGCCCTCGAAGAAATAGACCTGCGAGTTGCCCTCAAACGCGAGGATATGGGTGGCCACACGGTCGAGGAACCAACGGTCGTGGCTGATGATGACAGCGCAGCCAGCGAAGTTCTCCAAACCTTCCTCCAAGGCACGTAACGTATTGACGTCGATATCGTTGGTAGGTTCGTCCAAAAGGAGCACGTTGGCTTCTTGCTTCAAAGTAAGGGCCAGGTGCATACGGTTGCGCTCACCGCCCGAAAGCACTCCGGCTTTCTTCTGCTGGTCGTTGCCGCCGAAGTTGAAGCGCGAGACATAGGCGCGCGAGTTCATGCTGCGTTTGCCTAACTGGATAAGGTCGTTACCGCCGCTGATAATCTCCCAGACGGTCTTCTCGGGGTCAATCTCAGCGTGTTGCTGGTCCACGTAGCCAATCTTCACCGTCTCTCCCACCTCGAAGGTGCCCGAGTCGGGCTTTTCCAATCCCATAATCAGGCGGAACAGCGTCGTCTTTCCCGCGCCGTTGGGACCGATAACGCCCACGATACCGCCTTGCGGCAGACTGAAGCTCAGGTTCTCAAACAGCAGCTTGTCGCCGTATGCCTTTGTCACATCGTGTGCCTCGATGACTTTCGCACCAAGGCGGTCACCATTGGGGATATAGATTTCGAGTTTCTCTTCCTTCTCTTTCACGTCCTCGTTGAGCATCTTCTCGTAAGACTCCAGACGGGCCTTACCCTTAGCGTGACGGGCTTTGGGAGCCATACGTACCCATTCCAGCTCGCGTTCGAGGGTCTTGCGGCGTTTGCTCTCGGTCTTCTCTTCCATAGCGAGGCGGGAGGTCTTCTGGTCAAGCCAAGAGGAGTAGTTGCCTTTCCACGGGATGCCCTCTCCCCTATCCAGTTCGAGAATCCAGCCGGCCACATGGTCGAGGAAGTAACGGTCGTGGGTGACGGCGATGACGGTACCCTTGTATTGCTGCAAGTGGCTCTCCAACCATTGGATGCTCTCGGCGTCAAGGTGGTTGGTAGGCTCATCGAGGAGCAGGATGTCAGGCTCTTGCAACAACAGACGGCACAAGGCCACACGGCGGCGTTCGCCTCCCGAGAGGTTCTTCACGGGCGTGTCGCCATCGGGACAGTTGAGGGCGTCCATAGCGCGTTCCAGTTTGCTATCAAGCTCCCAGGCGTCGTGCTGATCAATCAGCTCGGTCAGCTCACCCTGACGGGCAATCAGCTTGTCGAAGTCGGCATCAGGCTCAGCGAATTTATTGTTGATTTCCTCGTATTCCTTCAGGATGTCCACAATCTCCTGCACACCTTCTTCCACCACTTGGCGGACGGTCTTGTTGTCGTCCAACTGCGGCTCCTGATCCAGCATCCCGACTGAATAGCCGGGCGAGAACACCACTTCGCCGTTATAGGACTTCTCCTTGCCAGCAATGATACGCAGCAAGGTCGACTTACCTGCACCGTTCAAGCCGATGATACCGATTTTGGCGCCATAGAAGAAGGAGAGGTAGATGTCTTTCAATATTTGTCGTGACGGCGGGATAATCTTGCTCACGCCCACCATCGAGAAGATGATTTTTTTGTCGTCGGTTTGTGCCATATTCGTATAGAAATTTTATTGCGGCAAAGATATGAAATTTTCTGACACGCGACTTCGTTAAAATCTGCCCTTATCCTGACTCGTTTTTGGGTTAGCGAAAAGTTAGAGTTAGGTTAGACTTAGGTAGGAGTTAGAAATTTGGATTTTAGGCCGGTTTTGGTTGTTATTGACAATGACAAGATTTTTTTCGGAACATCAAAAATTTTTCGTGTTTTATTCGTAAAGCGCAATAAACTTGTTATATTTTTGCCGCGTCAATCGTGACACAAAACCAAAGTTTAACCTACAAAACCATTTAACCATGTACCAAAACGAGAACAACAAAATGGAATTGGACGGTGAGCAACTGTCCGCTGCAAACTGCAAACTAACTACCGACAAGATGCCTCAAGGTGTGAAAGACTCCATCGAAGCCGTCGGACCACAATTGGCGATGCCTGTGGTGACCGCCATCTGTCCCTGCATCGGGGCTTTAGCCACAGGTGTCCAACTCGACGTTCACGGACAAGCGAATGGCTTGAACCTTATCGCCTACATCGCTGGCGACTATGCCAGCGGCAAAGGCCAGATCGACTCCGTTGTGGAGGCCTGGATGAGCGAGGTGGCGGCACAAGACAAGGAGTATCTGGAGCAAGAAGACGAGTGGAGACGCATGAAGCGGGCTTTCAAAAACAGTCCAGACCTGCCCGAAGAGCCCAAACTGCCTGTGCGTTTCCTCACCTTAAACAATACGGTGGCTAACCTAGCCGAACGACTAGCCAATACCCAAGGGAAACACGCCTTCTCGTTCACGCCCGAGGCCGACCTGGTGGCGCAGAAATGGAAGTCATCGATGAGCGATTTCTCTGTGATGTTGCGCCAGAGCTACGACGGCTCCAAATATGAACGCGAAGCGCGAAGTGTCGATGCTGTGAATGTACACATCCCTCATCTGCTGTGGAATGTAACCATGTGCGGCACTCCCGATGCCCTCTACCGCGTGGTGAGCAACTACACCAACGGCTTCCAGAGCCGCATTGCCGTAGCTCGAACGCCTGACAACACTTTCGCCCCCTTGAAGGATTGTCTTTATAAGCTGACTCCGCTACAAAAAGAACGCATCCAACAGGTCGCCCACCTGCTGCCTCTGATGCAGGGCGAGGTAGTGCTGCCCAAATTGGAGGAGAAGAGCTGCCAATGGGTAGAGCACATCCGACTAGAGACGATGAAGAACGACGACTATACGATGGCGCGTCAAAGGATGCGTACCTGCGTCATCGCTCAGCGTATGACCTGCTGTCTGATGCTCTGCGAGGTGTGCGAAGGATTAATCCAGAAGTATGGGCTGGAAGGAGCCGAGGCTCAGCTGAAGCAGCATCCAGACCATTGGAAGGATTTGCTGGCAGAGACACAGACGCCGCAGATGATGGAAGCCTACGATATAATCGCTGACTCGTTGTTGGAGAACGCCCTCTATTTCTTCCGCGAGCGTATCGAGAACGCCTTCAGCAGTCGCGACTATGTGGCATGTTCCGGCTTTGGACGCATACGACACACTAAAAACACCTCCATCTATGAGAGCCTCGACCCGATATTCACCTTCGATCAGGCCTTGCAGCAATCCGTTGTCGTCAAAGGTGCCAGTGCCACCCGCAACAGCGTGCATCAGATGTTGAAGAACTGGCGTCACCAAGGGCTGGTGCTGAAATCCGAGGACACCCTATACAGAAAGCTGCAATGATTGTCATTGTCAATTGTCAATAAGGAACCGCAAAAGAGGCCTCTTATTGTTTTTGGGCCCTGCCTTGTAGAGACGCACGGCCGTGCGTCTCTACAGGGACCACACATTTCCGCAACATCGTCCGTACATTTTGTTTTATCCAATATCCCGATGGCGTGCAAATGGTTGGGCATCAAAACAAATTCATCATAAACAATTTGCCCAAATCGTTCAATACCATTTCTCCATTCACAATGTCTGTTTCTTGTTCTTTTCCTTTCCTCGTATAAAGCATTCATTCTTGCAGCAGGCTGATGATGGATTGTTCCAATTGGCTTTCGTTAAAGTAGGACATTGGCTATTCTCCTTTCATTTTTTGAACAACAAATACACGAATGAATAAGATTGATTCTCCAAATCTCCTGCGGCTTCTGCTGCTTTGATATTGTTTTCCGCTCTTTGTATAGCTGCATCCAATTTACCGTTTTCACTCAATTTCTCAACCCATCCCGAATCTTTTACATATTCCTCACTTTTCAACACTTTCAATAATTGCTTCCCGTCTGTATTCGGGAAAAGCGGCATCATATATGGTGACAACAGCTTTTGCATGGTTCGGCCACAGGTTTTAATCAATTGGGTATGGTTTTCATAATGCAGCAAGAACCAATACTCTATGCTGGGCATACTCGGACAAACAACTACAATTCCCGCATCAATCTCCGTTTTAAATTGATTCACAAAACCCATGTGTTTCTCCAATTGTTTCTTTCGCCCTCGTATCGTGTCCCAATCAAAAACACAAAACACCCTAGCATCAGGATGTGTCTTCAATATCTTATCTATTCTCTCTGGGAAAAACTCAGTATAACTCGACTCCATCCCAAAATATTCAGGCACAATATTGAATTTGTAATCGGTAGTTTCAGAAATATGATGGAAATAATAACGCTCTGTATTTCTGCCACCACTAATGACAAACGGGTACAATGGCTGCATCTCGCGCCTTCCTTCGTTCTCAAAAGGAGGTGCTTCCTGCTCAAAATAGGCTGGTCGTAAGTTTCCAACCTCTTCCGATAGATTCCTTTTGCCTGACATCTTTGCCAATTATTTCATAGTAGCCCCAAAACGTCCCAATCTATACGCCGCCCTAATGGATGAAATCCGATTAAGGCCCTTGAAATCAGTCAAACGGTACAAATCCGTAGTTCCAGAAGCTTTCTTTTCGGTAAACCAAATTGAATCTTTTCTGATGAGATCGTTGACCAAATCCAGTAGGCTGTCGTCATGGATGGTGACCAACATTTGCGACTGGCCTTTGTTTTTGAAATACTCAAACAACAGTTTCTCTAAAAATTTTGGATGAAGCGACGCCTCTATTTCATCCACCATAATAAAAGATTCCTGGGTTTGGGCAGTATATAATGCTGAAGCAAGGCCAAAGATGCGTCGGGTGCCATACGATTCCAAATCGATCGGAAGACGATAGCCTTCTTTTTCGTCTCCGTTGACAACAAGATGCTTGAAATAGGTTTTATATGATTTTGGCGTTATAACAAGTGAATGTTTTTCCCCTTTGACAGGATCTAATGGAATCTCAATAGACCTCTCTTCAAAAACCTGGGTCTCAATATCGATGATGTCAAAATTAGCCTTACGAAAATAGTCGACAAGATAATTCTTCAATACCACATCCTCAGAAAGCTTTTGCTCTGCCGATTCTGTCAATGACAATGTGGGGTCCACCATCTTCTCAAAATGAGTCATCATCCACCCCCTGACAGTATTCAATTCGGGCAAACCGACATTTGTCTTTCCCAACGCAGCAAAAAACGACATGTTTTTCAGACATTCCACCGAAATCTTCTCTTTTTCAGTGGGACTCAACTTGACCACAGAAGCATTATAGGTAATCACGGACTTGTTATCCTTCAATTCCCTCACGAAAAGCATAGTAGGCTGGACGCTCTTATAATAATTGAGTTTCTCCAAATATACCTGATTTTCGTCCAGTTCCAACTGATAATTGTACTTGACACCACCTATATAAAAGACCAATTCAAACCGTGACGGTTCCTTTCTGGTTTCCTTATCAAACAAAAAGGGAATCACCGAAGTCGTTTCTTCTATGCTTCGCGCCTGTTTCCGCCAAAAAGAACGAAGGAATTCAATGGCCTTCAGCAGATTAGATTTACCAGAGGCATTGGCACCATAAACCATGGCAAACCTCAGAAGTCGCACACCAGGGGCGACTTCGACCACCTGATATTCATCCGCAAAAGTGTCTTTTGTAGCCTCAAAACTGAAGGTCACTTCATCTTTGAAGGACAGAAAATTCTTTATTTTTAATTCCTGTATCATACCTTTTTCGTTTATTACACGCTGCAAATATAGAATAAAATTCAAATACAATGCATTTTATTTTCAAAATTTGATAATTTTATGCAGTTTTTGAAAATAAAAACAAAAATGACCAGCATCAAAGTATGGCATCTTGTTCTAATTAATTGTTTAACGTATCTTCCTCCCATTCCATCGGATTACGGACGATATAATCGGAAATGTTTCGGTATTCTGTTTCGTTTCGAATGATATGGTCATGATAATTCGATTGCCACAAAGGATTGTTCTTGTTGAATTTCGCCATTGACAATTTGTTCAAATCAATCCAATCGTCAATCCGTTTGATGGTTGATGATTTAAAACCGGCAACGAATGACGAAATGGATTGGGGTTGGCGTTGAAATTGCGGGGTTGTGGGCGGTTGTGGGTTCTGGGATTGGTGTTGGGATTGGTGTTGGGATTGGTGTTGTAGAGACGCACGGCCGTGCGTCTCTACACGTTCGCACGTTTCCATATGGTCGGACGTTTCCACAACATCATCCGTGCATTTTGTTTTATCCAATATCCCGATGGCGTGCAAATGGTTGGGCATCAAAACAATTTCATCATAAACAATTTGCCCAAATCGTTCAATACCATTTCTCCATTCACAATGTCTGTTTCTTGTTCTTTTCCTTTCCTCGTATAAAGCATTCATTCTTGCAGCAGGGCGATGATGAATTGTTCTAATTGGCTGTCATTGAATAGAAACATCTTAAAATACTGATTTGTTGTTTAATTATAGAAATGCCACAAATACAATTTTATACATAAATCGCAACACTAAAGTCACAATTCTTGTTGTTCAGTATCATCCTTTATCGGCGCAAGGCCAAAAGCGAGTTCATCTTCATCAATCTGGTAGATTTTGAACAAATTTTTCAAAATCGCCATTTTGTTCCAAGTGCTACTGTGAGACGGACAAAAATACAAGCCCGTGGCCAATTCTTGATAATGTTTGGCAGGTGAAGTCTGGAACCAAACATTCTTTTTGCTTCTAGCCTCTTTATAAAGCAATGATGGGTTAATGGCATATAACAGTTGGGCCATTTCCCACATCATCTTTGCCCAGTCACTAACAGCATAAATGGTGTCTTGGAATAAGAAAGAGGTGATTTTACGGCCTGTCGCCACACCATTGTCCTCAGAAAGGCTGACCACATCATCCTCTTTTTTCACAGGAACAAAGCTGGTCAAAGGATATGTCCAAATTTTCAAAGCCTTATCTGACAGGTCTTTTTTTCTTATCTCCAACTCTTTTTCCGTCCATTGGTCAAACTTGGCGACATACTGATTCAGACGCAATCCGCTCTGCAAAAAACCATTTTCAATCGTTTTCTTCTCGGTAAATGACTTATTACTATAGGTGGAATTGTAACCAGTTAAAGTCAGGTTGGATATGGTGTGGAGCCACTTTTCATGTATGCTCTCAAAGTTTACGCCCAATTCTTGCTTCCACCAAGGACTGAGCGTTTGCGGCATGATATGCTCAATCGTCAAAATACCCTCCGCTATATTGCCGACAATGTCATTTTTCTCCTTACTGCTGCCATTTTCAAGCCGTTCAAACAGATAGGATTTATTTTTGCCCCGCATTGCGTAGATGTTCTTTGTCGTGAATCCATTCAAGAACTCTTCATCTTTGGGGAATGTGCTGGACAGTTTCCTGGTTTCCAAATAGTAAATCACGACATCGGAATAGGCGTCCGTCTCTTTTTTGTTCTTTACAACAAATCTGTGCAGAGTAGCGAAAATCTTGTTCAATGCATTCGTGGGAAGGTCGCACATCAGACGGCGGAAAATAAAGGACTCGATGCACGACAGTACCGGAACCAGTTCCTTCTCATAAATTCCAGTTTCCGAAGCATAAATCATGAAGGCCATCAAGAATGGATAGGCAACCGTCATGTCTAACAAGTCAAGGCGTTTGGCTATTTCATTTGCCTCGGAATCCCCCAAATCAAATGTAGTTAGTTTCTTGTATGCTGTAGCATAGGTGAGCATTTGACCTAACAACTGCTGAATATCCTTTCCCTTAGCGAAAGCCTTAAATGCTTGATACACATTGCGAATATTGGGTATCACACCTGTTTCTATAGTCAGATAATTACGGACAAAAGAATCGAGTTCGGAACCCGTGCAATTCTCGATTTTATTCCAATAGTCATCGTAATACTTTTCCTGAATGTCTGGTTGAAGACCCATCAAAATGAAATTCCGGATTTTGTCGGCTTCGGTCAAATCCAATCCAGTGGAGTTGAGGCTCTCAAAAATCAGCTGTGGATCATCGCCATGCTCAGGCTCCAACACGATGTCGATGATTTCCAAACTATCTATGGCTCGATAGAGTTCATCCATTGTCAACTCCTTGAGATTGGTGATTCTATCGTAAAAATAGTGGTAGTTGTGGGTGACTTTGGAGTCTGCCACATAGTCTTCCTCCTTGTTGAAAATCAGCCTATCGAAAGCATTGCAGTCATCACGGAATGGTTTCAGTCTAACTTTGCGTTCCTCTTTCCTATATTTATCAATAATGTAGGTATCTTGCAGAATATCCACCAGATTGCTGTCCTCCGATTCCATTATCCCTTGTTTCATAGCATTGATCATGGCGATGATAATCAGAGAAACCGTGGTGATTCGCTGTTGACCGTCAATCAGCACTACTTCGTCCCGCAGGTGTGCATACGACACGATGCTGCCGAAGAAATGGGACTGTTTGTTTTCCCGTATAACCTGCACCAAGTCGTCAAACAACTGTTTGCAGTTCTCTGTTTTCCAATCATAGTTGCGCTGGTAAACGGGGATGATAAACCTTTTTCTTGAGCCTTCCAGAAACTCTAAAAGATGGGATGCTGAACCTTTCATATAGTTTTTATTGATTACTTGTTTAATATTTCCCAGACTTTATTGCCCTCCTCATAAGGCAGCTGGTATAGTATGAATTGGAAATTGTTCATTTGTATTCGGTTAACCCTCATTACTATATCTTACCCCTTGATAAAAATAGTTTAATATATATTTGTCAAAATCATCTAAAGTTTCAATGTCATACACATCATTCACTAAAACTTCAAATGGAATATTCATTTCTTACATATTTTATTTCCCCATCCTCGCCAAAAGCAAAGACTGTAATTCAGTTAATTTCGAGTTTTCTTGTTTATATAATATCTCGTGTTGTTGTATAGTGTATTTACCTTCTCTGAGAAGTCTACGTAGACTTTTCTTTCTGGTATCATCACCTCAAATGGTTCCACATTGTTAATTGTAATCTGTGCTTGGGCAGAACCTAACCGCAAAGACATCATATCTGATTCCAGCAGATGATAATACAAATAGTTCTTCATTAAAGATACTCTTGTTTCTATCGAAATGACGAGATTCGACAAATTTGCTTCTCTAATATAGTCGCCTAAACGTTTATAGTTCATTACTGCATCTCAATTCGATTACAAAAATAGTAAAAATATTCGTGAATGATGAAAAAAATGGGAAAAGATTGGAAATTTAAGGAAAATTTCCTCTATTTTGTGAGAATATTGTATTTTTGCCACGAAAAAAGACCGAACAATGAAGATTGAGCTAACTCCTAAATTGAATTCTGAAAAGCTTGCAGACGCCTTGCAAATGCTATATAATCCCGATATTCAGCCCCTGTTCCAAAGAATCAGTAGCGATTATCTCTATTGGGACAAAGTGAAATACCTAGGACCCAATGACATTGACAAGGAAGTATTATGGCAGGCCGTAAAGATTCAACGTGGACTGAATGCCCAAAACATTCGTTTTGGCAAGCACACTTTTCACTTCACAATCACGAAATACATGCTGGCTCTGCTCCATGATTTTGACATGAACTTGGGAGGAAGCCTTGGTACCAAAAACATCATCCCCTCCACCGATAAAAACTACTATCTGATTAGTTCCATCATGGAAGAGGCCATAGCATCCAGCCAAATGGAAGGTGCCTCAACGACACGGAGGATTGCCAAAGACATGCTTCGCAAACAGTTGAAGCCCAAAAACAAGAGCCAACAAATGATTGTCAATAATTACGAGACCATCAGCAGAATCTCAAAAAACTCGAACGAGGTTTTTACAACAGAAAGTTTACTCGATATTCACCGCTCAATAACTAACAAGACTTTGGACAACCCTGAAGACGAAGGTGTGTTCCGCAAAAACGATGACATCTACGTGGTGGATGGCATCACTGGCCATATTGCGCACACCCCGCCTAAATACACCGAAATTGACGGACTGATTCATGATTTATGCGATTTTGCCAACAACGACGATAACGACAACTTCATCCATCCCATCATTAAAGGCATTATCATCCATTTCATATTGGCTTATATCCACCCCTTTGCGGATGGCAACGGAAGAACCGCTAGATCCCTCTTTTATTGGTATATGATCAAAAAAGGTTATTGGTTGACCGAGTACCTTTCCATTTCCAGAATCATCTATGTCAATAAAAAGGCATACGAAAAGGCCTATCAATACACCGAGAGCGATGGCAACGACCTATCGTATTTCATCCAATATCACTTGAATGTAATGAAAAAGGCTTTCGAAGAATTGAAGAAATATCTCCAACGCAAAATCGACGAGCAGCAGAACATTCTCAGATTCGTTGGAATATTGAATATCAATGAACGCCAAAGGTATGTCCTTAAAACCATTTCCGATAGCAAGCGGACCATATTCACTCCAAAAGAGTTGGCAACACAATTCAACATTTCAGCCAGAACAGCAAGAACCGACCTGCAGGAATTGGTGAATATGGGCTATTTAAGCGCAACAAATTTGAATAAAAGAGCGATTGGATATATTAAATCAACAAAGTTTGAAGAACTGCTTCAAGCATCTTCCAAATAATAATTAGAGGAAATTAGAGGAAATCTAGGGAAAATTTCCTCTAATTTATCTTCGAAATCAATCTGCTCGTCACGGATGGCAAAGATTTTCCACCTGCGAAGGAGTGTCTTGCGCTGAAAAAAGTTGACACAAAAAGTCAACAAAATGAACAAAGCGACAGAGAAGAAAAAGAAGTTTTTGAGTCAAGAAGAGAAGATGGAGATTATAAGGTTTCATCTTCTCGAAGGCG
>Ga0310690_10001139_pt1 | contig 49364 bp, 58 predicted proteins | sample AusTroGonzalo_MG_2_FD_207661 | JGI IMG/M metagenome (GOLD analysis project Ga0310690, IMG submission 207661) | Bovine rumen microbial communities from tropical cattle in Woodstock, Queensland, Australia - Gonzalo_04 (v2) (version 2) | ecosystem: Host-associated > Mammals > Digestive system >... | reverse complement strand
ATAAAAAGGGTGACCTATCTCCCAAACTAAAAGAGGTGATAGAGAGTGCTTCACATAAATATGTACTCAGTGTTGATTGTTGTTATGCTAATCCATCTAACCAAACACCAGATTTTGAAGATGTTGCATTGTCATTTCAAGCCGGTGCTGAGTGGGCGTTGAACAACTTAAAACTACAAGACTAAATGGACTTAACTATTCATACAAAGTTCTCATTCGGAGACAAGATATGGTTCATGCTTTTTGGCAAACCAACTCGTGATATAATAACATCTATAAGAATAGAGCAGGGCATTGGTGGCCCTGTTCTTACATACGCTATTACCGATGAACTTGGCGATAGATTTTACATAGGTGAAGAGTTCTTGTATAGAACAAAGAAAGAATTATTAGCAAACCAATAAAATATAACAATAATAAAAACAGAAATAATGACAACGAAAGACGTTGAAATCCTAACAGTTACCGTCAAAATGAAAGACGGTACTGTTGCTGTAGCAGCAGTAAAACCTCAGTTCTATAACATCATTGTTGGACTCTGCGAATTTGTTAGAGTCGATAAAGAGAGAATAAGTGAAGTAACAATTAAAGACGTAGCGAAAAACAAATAATCATGTTGGTACATCTTAATAAAATCGACTACGATGAGTTTAGTAGACTCGTTTTAACAACTCACTTTGAAAATGTAGCATACGGATTGGTGCATGAATTTGCTTCTCATGCAATAGAGCAAATGATTGAAAACTCTCCTGCTATAAGACATTTTCATTGGGAGAATGATGCATACATATTCAATGGAAGCACTACCGATAAACCTGATGTTATCATAGATGCTATCGATACTGCACTAGGCAATCATGATATAAATGATTTAGTGTTAGGAGATACTATGGACTGTGTAACTAAAGCTATAGATAGTTATCGTAATGAGAGTAAGCCTAGAAATAAGAAGCTCAAATTCCAGATGGCTGTCGGTACGTTTGTCTGCGTAGTCAATCTAGCACTGGATGAGCACAAGATTGACAGTGTAGGACAGTTGAATATGGAATCACTGTATCATGAGTTTCATGCGCTAATCAACTGGATTTATGAGTATCAAAACGATGACTACGTAGTTGATACAGAATCAGGTATAGTTTATAAATCATTAGACGAATATTAGAAATGGCAGATTTTAATCTTTTAGAATTACTTAGAGAGTATGATGGCTTCGGCAAGACATATTACTCTCCATTTTTCGGTGAAGTCACATTGGACGAAGATAACGGGAAGCTTGTCTTTACAGACACTGATGACAATCTTTGCGAGTGTCCTGACTACGTTAAAGCGTTGTACGATGACGGCAAGTGGTCACCTGATGGTGAGTTGGCAGTATTACCTTCACGTGAGCAAAGAGATTGGAATGTCTGGGCCGAGGAACAGAAACAACTAATGTCAAGCTCAAATAAGATAAAGGAAGGTGATTATATCAAAATGACATACAATAACAAGCAATCATGGGGTAAGGTTCAAGAAGTAGACAATTTAGATAGTGGAACACCAACATTTGTTGTTGACGAACAATGTGAAGGAATGAGAATACTTGTCAATGTAAATAGTAAGAATATTAAGAAGATTGACAAGTTTACTCCTGAGTTGCTCAAACCATTCGACAAAGTACTTGTTGCTACCAAAAGTAAAAATGCTTGGTATATCTCTCATTTTGGAAAGATAGCACACGAGGATGTAATAGAATGTGCCAATGGTACTGAGTGGAGATATGCCATTCCATACAACAAGGAGACAAGTATGTTGTTGCATAATAAAGATGCAGAAATACCTGACTTTTATAACACTAAAAAGGTAAAGGAATAATAAGATGGGAACGCGAAATTTCAAAACAACAATGGCTAAGAATGTCTACGTATTGAATGAAGACATAACAAAAAATTATGATTCATTGCAAGACTGGATAGACGAGATAGCTCCCAGTGAGATTGCTTCACACTTGGCTGTAAACATCAACGACCTATCACCTACAAACCCAAGAAGTTTTGGTATAGGTGGTAGAGATTATACAGCAAAGAATATAGCATCTTATTATTATGACCGTCTCTATGCCACTGGTAATGATGTAGTAAACTATCGTATTGGTATACACATATTTGTTGTATCCGGATACTACGAAGGTGCTAACCTTGACTATGACATTACAATAGAATTTACCAATTGGGGTGAAGAAGAATGTTTGTCTCAATACAATAATGAAGAATCTCTGATTGAAAATATCATTGATAATGCATTTGGTGTTGAATCTTTTAGATATGTTCTTGGTAGCTACTCATCAATGAAAAGGTTTGATAATGTTATCTTTAACCGTATAAAAGAAGCAAGAGAAAAAGCCGAAGACTTGTGTAATTATCTTACTGACTATGCATACAAAGTCGAAGCTACTCTTAGTGACGGTACAGCATTTTATAAGAAAGTAAAATAATGAAAGAGATTGACCTTGGCCTCTCTGTGTTATGGGCAGATAAAGACTACACAGAAGTAGGGAAAAACTTCTTTACGTATGAAGAAGCAATGAAGATAAACATCGAAGGATGGCGACTGCCTACCAAAGAAGAAGCTTACGAGCTATTGAACTGTAAGCATTCTGTATCAAAAGACTTTATCAAAGTATCAAAGAGAGGTAAGAAAGGCTATATCATCTTCAATAATTACATAACCAATCATAGCTACTTGTGTTGGACCTCTAGTACATACGACAATAAGGGTGTATATGTTGTTGCGTTTTTCCATAACTTCTACCCTGTTGTTGAACTGTCTACGAGGAACAGCACATACGCTGTGAGGTTAGTTAAAGACAAACAGAAATGAACAAACAGGATTTGCAAAACAAAGCCGGTGAGGTGTGGGATGTGTTATTCTCACACCTATTCTGGTATGTAAAAGACCACAACAACCGAGTAGAACTTGATGGTTATTACTATGGTCAAGACCTATCATTTGGTCGTTCAAGTAATCTATACGACTTTAAGTATCTTTATGTCAACGATATGGATGAGCTTATACTGCACTATACTATGGTTGACATCAAAGGAAAGACTACTGAGCATGATATAAGTCAAGGAATGTTTACTCTTGATGACCTATCACTGATTATTAACAAGATAAAAGAATAAAACAATGCAGATAGAAACGAGATTTCAACCCGGAGATATTGTGTTCTTTCATAATGTAGATACCAATCAGATAATGAAGGGCATAGTAGACCGTGTGAGAACATGTAGCGGTCCTGATGACCCTTGGACAAGAATCTTTTATCAGATAGGAGTATATGATAGAGAAGAAGATTGTGTAGCTAAATCTGTAGAAGAGCTACGTGAAATGCTACACAAAAGAGTAGACCAGATGTTTGAAGAACCTTGTAAGATTCACGATTATGCACTAGAACAATTAGCTCAATTCTAACAATGAAAGAGGAATTTATTATAGCATTCAAGTGGTATTTCGGTGGTACTAGAAAAGAAGCTGAACGACAGTATGAACTTCGCAAATTGGTGAATCCTGAGAACATAGGTCTAATAATAGATTGTTATAGATTACATTGTATAGAAGCATTTGAAGAAGATTAAGATATGAATATAGTAGAACCGTCTGTCGAATTATGGCAGCAAGAGACAGGCATACAAGGTATGTACGCTCACATTGAACGATGCGCTCGTGTATGCTACCGTAGCGAGAACAAGGGCAAAGTAACATCTGAACAATTCGTAAAAGGTCTTATAAAACGAAGACACATGAGACCACTTGAATTTGGTACATTATGTTTCTCATTTGGTACATTTCCAGATTGGAATGAAAAAGTTGAATCTCCATGGTTCAAGGAATGTAATGGTTGGCTTGTAACAAACCTTCGCTGGTTGATAGAACATGCTCCTTTCAATTGGGAAATGTATGTTACGATTAGTGACAAACAAGGAGGCTTGAATCCAAACCTTACAAGCTATTATCGCCCAACATTTCATTGGAATATCAGTAGGGGTATAGGTGATGAGTTCAGGACTCATGTCACATTATCTTCCTTAATGGAGTCTACGAGGTATGTGAATTATCACAGAGTTGGCAAAGATGGAATGAAAAATCTAAATGATAAAAACAATCACATGGATTTTGTCAGACCTTCTTGGTATAATCCTAACTTTGGTGATATTGGCCTTGAATCAACATTGGCATATATTGAAGATAGCTATAGCAAAATGATTGAAAATGGTCTTCAGCCACAACAAGCTCGTGAAGTATTACCATTGTCTATAGCAACCAATCTTGTTCAATGTGGATTCAATGATGCATGGGACAACTTCTTTAATCTTCGTTGTGATAAGGCTGCACATCCTGATGCACAATACATCGCGTCAAAAGCAATAGTAATGTTTAACAATTACCAGAAATAAAATGGGTTGGACGATAAGAACGGTTGGAGAGTATGAACTCCGACCAAGAAACGGTCGCATGTCATTCTATGGCAAAGCGAAAGTATTGAAACAGGAAACGTTAGACGGGGATGAGTGCAAAACACTCCTGTCTTACGATACTGAGATAATACGAATATATCCTGACGGTAGTGCACATGTATTACTTGACCCGGATGATTCGTTATTCTCAATAACAACATCATCACACGTTAAATCCTTCTGTGGACTGACTAAAGATGATTGTAGAAAGATATATAACCAGACTTATTCTAAGGCAAAAGACGAATATTTCGAGAGAACAATAAGAATGTTTTATAAAAACGAATACTAGCCTATATTTGTAGGCGTGATTTGAACAGAGTATTAACTTAAAAAGCGATGAAAAATGAAAATCAAAATCACAATCGCATTGGCAGTTCTTGCCATGCAAGCTTCAGCACAAAACTATGTTGACCTTGGTTTGCCTAGCCATACACTATGGGCAGACAGAAATATCGAAGCTGAATCAGAGACGGACAATGGTGCGTCATTCATCTGGGGTAACAGCGATGATGATGCTAAGAGCAGAAACAAATACAAGGGCAACGCTTTCTATTCAGTTCCATCATCTTCATTCAAGTATGTAGGATTGAGTTGGCAGATATACAACGTGTATCGCGATATGTCTGATGGCTATATCCCTACTCGTATGGACTGGGCAGAACTCTTCAAGTATTGTAAGAGAGAATGGAAAGTAAACTACAAAGGAACAGGCCGTAGTGGTTTGCTGATTACCGGCAAGAATGGTAATAGCATATTCATTGTAGCTACTGGTATTGATGGTAAGCATCAGGACGAGATAGGACATTACTATTCAGCTGAGTTGTATGAACGCGAAAGCAGAAAGACAGCTAAGTCACACCCTATCTATCTATTGTCTGCAAAGATTCAATGTGGTACTGTCTATACTGATTGCAGTCTGTATGCAGGGAAAGGAATATACATGAGACCTGTAAAGAAATAATGGATATAGATATAGTGCCGTCTCCAATTATAGAAGCAGAACTCAAACGGATTACAGAAGAATACTGGAGAATTACAGGCAGAGTTATTGAACAAAGTTTAAGAAACAGAAATATGTCAGAAACAAAAATTGATGCTAAAGATGCTCACTATCAGCTCAATGGCAACCGTCAGTTGATAGACGTGATGCAGGAAGTATTCTCTCCAAACGAGGTGTATACTTGGTGCAAGTTGAACGTCTTTAAGTATACGTCTCGTGCAGGTAGGAAATGTTTAGGCAGCGAGGATATGCGCAAGGCTGCATGGTATGCACAGAAAGCTCAGGAGATATTCGATGAAATGAATAAATGCGGAACAGGTATAAGTCCATTTCCTACCGATGTCAAGGTGAGCGAAGGAGAACCAAAAGATAGAACATTGAAATACTGTAAAGAATAAACAAATGAACGGAAAAATTGAAGTAAAGATTAAGAAGCTATCAGCTAATGCCATCACACCTAAGAAGGCTCATGCTACTGATGCAGGCTATGACCTGTATGTATCAAGCAAGATTGATGACCAGTATGGTAACGTGTCGTATGGTACTGGTATAGCCATGGAGATTCCTGATGGTTATGTGGGATTAATCTTCCCAAGAAGCTCTAACTGCAAGACTGACTTGCTATTAACGAATGCTGTTGGGGTTGTAGATAGTAGTTACCGTGGGGAGATTATGGCTAAGTTTGCTAGCTATCGCACCCATAATGGACTCGACTCGGACTATAAAGTTGGTGAGCGTTGTGCACAGATAATCATCATGCCATATCCTGAAGTAGAACTGGTTGTTGTAGATGAACTGTCAGAATCAGACAGAGGTGTTGGTGGTTATGGTTCATCAGGTCGTTAATAATAAATCTAAAGAGTATGTTGAATTTTCAAGAGAAAGAAAAAATTGCTAAACGTCTTAGCTCTCAATTTGGTATGGAGTCTGAGACGATAATCTGTGATAAATATGGCTTCAACTTGAAGCTAGATATTCCTGAAATGAATGCTAAGACATTCTTTAAGGCACTCGACAAATACAGTTGGGTGTGGTTAAATAACAAAGTATTAATCTATAACGCGTACTAAAATGGTAGAAATGAAATGGGTAGACAAAGAAGGTAAGAAACGTCTATCCCTATTTGACACAAAAGTTGCAAGCAATGTTCTTGAAGCAGGTCTTTATGTTGGTGTATATGAACCGATGTTTGTAGCTCATCTTAAGGAGTCAGGAATAGATGAGCTATGGGACGGCACTCCTGCTGAATTTGAAGAAGGTGGTGATTACTTCAAAGTAACAATAAAGTATCAGAGTGACGAAGGCAAGGATGTTGGTTATACGTTCCTCGTATTCGCAAAAGACATTGATGTACTAAATGTTAAGATGGTTGACATCTTGACTCAGGTATCAATGAATGATGCTAAGATTGTTAAGATAGAGCAGAGCAAATACACTGATGTGTTCGCATGAAAAATAGTCTTGAATTAGCATCGAAGATTTCAGAGGAATGTTTGTCTGATATTATTAAGAGCAACGGAAAACAATATCAAGATGGCATTGTTGAAGGTGCTCTTAAGATGTCAGCGATTTGTGATAAACAAGTAAAACAAGCAGCTGAAACTGTGTTACGAAAGCATTCAGCAAACCCAATCAAGAAGCTGTTACTTAATGCGGTGTTTTTAGATTTGTTCAAAATCCTTGAAATAAAATAGGAGCATATCTAACATCCGCATCCCATGTGATGTGTTTCATAGTTTTCTCCGTGGCCGGTTACAACACTGGCTGCGGAGTTTTAATTTTAATATATGAAGAATACAAAAGAGTTAATAAACGAATTAATTGAACTCATAGATAGTCATAGCGGAGAGCTTGACTATGAGTGGTTCGAGAAGAAAAAGATGCTCGAACAAGAAAGAGATATAATGCCAGACACATTTGTCAACAGGCATGTACTCAAACTTAATGTGGTTGAATTGAGAAAGAAACTTCGACTAGACTGGAAGAAGATAAGAGAGTTTAACTTCAAATAAAATTAGAAAGCCGATGAATCTTCGAGAATTATATGCACGTGAAGGTCACGGCAGAAAGAATTACAAATCCAAATATTTCAATCAAAGAGTTACAGTTAACAAGAATTGCTTTGGAGCTGTAGAGTCATACTGGTTATACAAAGACGGTATGATGGTGTATGATGACGATGATAGTTTACAGTCTCAGATTCATATAGAATACAATGATGAAATACCAAAAGTTACGCCATGTCCTTTCGATGTGCTGACAAAAGATTTCGATGAAGAAGATGTTAAATATTGGAATCAATTCGGTATTGACAAAGACACTGCTAAACGTTTTGGCATAGAATGTATTAAAGAATTAACAATACATTCATTGCATTCGGATTGTATTGTTAGTCATTCATATATGTATCGAATGACAATAAACTCAGGAGCTCTTGTTAAGATTTATTCACCATACGATAAGAATATGAAATGGATTAGTCATGGAAGTACTAAAGAGTTGTGTCTTAGTAACATGACTAATTCATCTCATAAAACATGTTGCGTTTGTTCAGGAATGAAAGACGCTCTATCTTTGTATTGTCAGATGGATAAGAAGATAGATGTCTTATTCCTAAATAGCGAAACAGCATTATTGTCAAACGATAACGATGCTTGGTTAAAAAGTAGATACGAGAACATTTATGTATGCTATGACAATGACGAGACCGGACTGAAACAAGGAAAGAAGATTGCAGATAGATATGGTTATAACAATATAGTGATACCACCAACTGCATTCATATTCGATGTTAAAGACATAGCAGACTTTTACGTATCTAATCACGCGGAGAGTATTAAGTTTTTCAAATCAAAAATTCAAGTAAAATGAGCAAGACACTTGGTGCATATAGTAATCTGTGCCATTCGTTAAAATCTACCTGTAACAGGGAAATTGTGAGACTAGTGAAAGAAAAGTCTCATATCGAACAGCACGAAAATGTTGTGGATGTAAAGCTTCATAACATAGATTACAAACTTATTGTCGAAGACGAAAGGGTGAGTGCAATAAAGACCAGACCAACGCTTGACTTTTCGGATTATAAGTATTATGCGAAGGATGTGAGATATTACTTCACACTTGAAGAAATGTGCGAGGTTATAGATTTTTTAGTAGAATACGAACCAATAATAAAATGATAGCAGAAAAGATTTTCCAGAACATGAGCGATGAAGAATACTTCGCTCTTAAGAATCACATGTCTCATTCATTGCTTGCCAGATACAAAGAGGAAGGAATGAACTGTCTTAACGAACTACCAAAGAGTTCTTCACTCGTTTTTGGTAGTCTCGTTGATACAATGCTTACCAATAGCGAAGACATAAGCAAATTTTATGTAGTACGAGGACTATCTGATGCAGAGAAGGACCTGTTATATCAGATGATTGAGGATAAGAAAGCGAAAGGTTCTGACCTCAACGATGATGATATGATTAAAGTTGCTGATGAACAAAGTTGGCGTACTAATTGGAAGAGAGATACAAGACTTACTAAGCTACACGAGATATATTCTCAGGTAACAGGCCATGAAGTAGAACATGTAATCGATATTGATACGTTTATGGCTGCTTCAAAGTGTGTCTCTGAGCTTAAAGAATCAAAGCTTACCAAGTATATATTCTCAGGAGAACTGGAGACAGTCTATCAGGGAGTATTGACTGGTGTATATGAAACACTGAAGAATATCGATGGACAGATTCTACCTAAGAAGATTGCATTCAGAAGTAAGTTTGATGTCGTACTCATAGATGAAACAGCAAAGGTTATACTTCCTTACGACTTGAAAACAACAAGCAAGCCGGAACACGAGTTTGCAAATTCATTCGTCAAGTTTGGATATGACCTACAAGCCAGAATATACATGACACTGCTTAAGGATAGACTGCTTGAACTAGACATGAATGACTGGACAGTTCTGCCATTCACGTTTATCGTTGTAAATAAAGATGACCCAAAGCCTATGCTGTTTAGTGTTGAGTTGCCTGAGATAGGAAGAGGTAATGTATACACCAAGAGAGGTGATGTATTATATGACCCAATCTATTTAGCTGATAGATTCCTTACAGACGTTGAATGCAAGAGCAATAATACAAAGCCGATAGAATGGCGAGATAACAAAGTATTCTCATTGAATAAGATACTTAACATCAAAAACCGAAATAATGAATAACAAAGAAAGAGCATTGCGAATTATTGGAGACAGAACATCCCTAAATAGAGAAGAATCTATTGAAGCACTCAATGAAATGGCTGAAATGAAAGACAAAGAACTAAGTAAGCTTCTTGTTGGTAGAAGTCCAGTAGTAAAAAAGTCATGCATTGAAGAGCTACTTAAGAATGATAATGACAGCGGACGAGACTATGAAGCACTTTATGAAATATTCAAAGAGTGTTATCCTAAAGGAATGAGAAACGGTTGTTCTGTATCATGGAGATGTAGTAAAGAAGAATTCATCAAACGATTCACTAAGGCTGAGTTGATGTATGAGGTGATAAAGGATGCTGATAATGAAAGAATATCAAAAGCATTAGCCAATTATATCGACACATTCAAAGGTGACTATACGTATCTACCTGCAATGAAATATCTAATCATCAAGGTAGAATCTGATGATAAGCAGAGTAGGCTTGCTGATATTCTCGAAAACTATACTGAAGGACAAGAGAATATTCAAGCTAAGATTGATATGATTTATGAGCGTTAACGGATTTGTAAATAAATTCAATAAGGATGCAAGCGACTATCTTAATGGAAGACTTAAGATAGCTCGCTTTGCAGCTCCCTTTCAAAGATTTAGATATGACTTTCCGGGCCTGTGTGAGAGTAGATATTACTTACTATCAGCAGGAACGAAAGGTGGAAAAACTCAGGCAACAGTTCATGTTATTGCCGATGCCATTACACAGTACATGAGTACACTACTCAATGGTCATTTCCCTGAAGTGAAACCATGCTTCGTGTATATACCATTGGAGGAAAGCGAGAATGATATTCTTGCCAGATTATACTCATGGTTTTTCTTCAATGTACTAGGTGAGAGAGTAGACAAAGACGAGATTGTATTCTCATCTCCTAAAGTATGTAACGATTCTGTCATCAAGATTCAGAACCTAATGAATGATGATAGAACCAAACTATTTACCGAAGTACTCGATGAATGCTTTTGCGTAAAAGAGGTAGCAAATTTCAACGATATTATGACCGTCCTATATTCTATTGCCAAAGTGTGTGATAGTGACGATATGAATAGCTATTTCTTTTTCGCAGGTAATGGCTTGACTAAAGATACTACTGTCGATTTACCTTGTATGGTAACGCATGAAGGTCAAGCCAATCTAAGAATGGTGATAATAGACCACGTTTCGTTATTGCCATTAGCATCTGGAGAGAAGCTAAAAGGAACAATAGATAAGCTATCAACAATTCTGGTATATATCAGGAATAAATTCAAGATAAGTAGCTGGGTTGTTCAGCAACAGAATAAGGAGACGTATAATGCGTCAGCTAAATCGTCAGGTGAGATTGAACCATCAGTGTCAGGCCTTGCCGATTCAAGCTATACTGCACGAGATTGTAATCTATTCCTTGCGCTATCTAACCCATACTACTTCAAGCTTAATTCGTATAAAAGCTTTCATGATTTGGATTTGTTTGGTGATGGTATAAGATTTCTGTCTATTGTTGCAAACAGAAATGGAGTACCCGGCGGATGGATAGGACTAGAATTTGATGGTTGTTGTCAAACATTTACAGAGCTACCAAAACAATCAGATGTAGAAAACTTTGAAGCAGCAAGAGAAAGAATAAGACTAAGACAATTTCAAATAGGATGAACATAATAGAAATAAAAAAGAGAAAAAAAGAGATAGAGATGGAGATTAAATCAATTAACACCTCTATCCATAGAGATGATTATGAAATGGTATTCAAAAGAATGTCATTACATCATGAACGTGCTAAACTAATGCACCAAGAAGAAGAGGAAAGAAAACGAAACAAGGAACAGATAAAAAGAGACAATCATGGGATACACTAAAAGCCAAATTGAGAAACTGAAAAAAGATAAAGAACTAGCCGACAAGATGTGGGCCAATCCTGAACTGTTCTATAAAGTGCAAAATTCATTCGAGTGTCTGCTTAATCTTGCAGCACTCGTTGATATTGCAGCACAAGATGTAGGTACTAATGCACCTTTCATGTTCAAGGGTAGAGCCAATAGTCTTAGCAAGTTACAGAAGAATTTGAAGGCTATAATGAAGGAACTCAATGACAACCTCGATGAGGTTATGGAGTATCTCAGAACAGACCCTATCATCTTTGGTGGTAAAGCTCAGGATGTGTTTGTAGATACCATAAGTGATACATACAAACTGTACGACATCTTCAAGATGATGGTACTTAAGATGAGCACTATAGATGGCTTTATTCAGCTTGATAGCGTAGCAAAGACATACATCAACAACCCTACGCTACAGAAGCAGGATAAGAAGAGAATAGGTGAAGAGACTCTTAGCCGACATAGGAATGACTTCACACCAGAGGTGATTCAACGTTGGGAACAATTCATTGAAGAAAACAAATGATACAGTACAGAATAATAGAAGAGAACTGTGGTGACTACATAATACAATATCGTAGTGTCTTTGCTTGTTTCTATGGTCGTTGGCACAGGCTTAAACAACCATGCATGTTCTATGGATTAGGAAATCGTAGAGACTGGGAGGAAGTGTGTGTACTTTCTGTCATGAGATATAAGCATTATGATGATGCACTTAAAGGTTTGTATGCTGTAACTGAACCAAAGATTTATCGAGACTATCTTATAACACAACATGTTTGTTATAAGGAACACAAATTCAGAATATATTACACTGCTTATGGAGCTCATTTTGAGTCATTAAATGAAGCTCATGATAGAATTGACAAGACAATAGAAAAGAAACATAGACATGAAATCAAACGTGTCGTAAAGACTTTTCTACCAACAAGTTATGTCTTTACTTGGTTTGCTAAGGTTAAAAATTTTATAAACTATATGTTATATTTCTAATGGCTTATATTGAAGTAGAGGTCGATGTTGATGACATCGATTGGGAGTGTGAGGGCGAGGACACGTGTATGCACGTTATTGACGAGATTCTTGAAGCTCACAAAGACATAGTGGATGAGCTGAGAGAAAAACTCAAAGCACCGAAACTCCACCCGGCTTATGCCACAAGAAAGGCAATAGAAATGCTTTCTCTGGAAAAGAAGAAGGAGTTGTTTGATGAGTTCTTCAGCGACATGCTTCCTAATGAGATTGCAGCTATTAAGGAAATCTTAATAACTAAATACAATGGATAAAGTAGTAGTAATTTTAGATTCAGGCCACGGTAAAGATACGCCGGGCAAGAGGTCACCTGATGGTGTAATCAGAGAGTGGAAGTACACAAAGGAGCTTGCAATGGCTATCTCACAAAAACTTCGCTCTAATGGTGTTCTCGCGTTTGTAAATAACCCAGAAGACGAAGATGTTCCTTTGAAAGAGCGTGTTGATAGGGTAAATGATTATGCACGTACAAACAAAGTCATCTTGGTTAGTATTCATTTGAATGCAGCAGGTGATGGACTACAATGGAAGAGTGCATCTGGTTGGGAGTGCTATACATGCAAGGGCCAGACTGAGAGTGACAAACTTGCTGAGTGTTTGTGTAATGCAGCAAGAGAGAAGCTCAAGGATAAACAACTTAGGACTGATAATTCAGATGGAGATAGCGACAAAGAAGCAGACTTCTATCTGTTGAAGCATACTAAGTGTCCGGCTGTGCTGACAGAGAATCTGTTTATGGATAATAAAAAAGATTATGAGTACCTACTCGGCGAAAAAGGATTCAATAGTATTGTAGATTTGCATGTACTTGGAATCATAAAATACTTAAGCAGACATGAATAGATTCAAATCAACATTCGGTATCTCTGCATCTGAGTTTATTATAAGGATGGCTATAATAATGGCTGTCCTTATAATGTGCTCTTCTTGCAAATCAGAATCAGCTTTTATCAATAAGAGCTATGAAAAGAATACCTCATCAAAAGAGGAATCTCAAAAAGATGTAGTCACTGTAGAGAAGTACATCTTCAAAGATTCAGTTTACTACAAAGAAGTCGTAATAAACGATACTGTTTACAAATTGGAATACAAGTATCGTTATATCGACAAAGTAGTACATGATACAATAGTTGTCTACTACAATAGGATAGACTCTATAGATATTAATAATGAAGCCGAAAAGGAGACTGTAATTGAGACGAAAGAGTCTTGGTGGCAGAGACAAAAGGGTGAACTTATTTGGACCATTATTCTCGCTATTATTGCTATTATTGTAACCATAATCTATAAACGAATAAAGAAATGAAAGTAGTCAAGGAAGTATTGAAACTTAACGGTAGTCATGTACTCGTAACGTATGACCAGATGGTCTTGGAATCTAAACTTCTTGTTGCACCACCTAACTACCCTACACCATTGCAGAAGGTAGTCAAGGTAGGTCATCACTGTAATCTTGTTGAGGAAGGTGATGAGGTGTTTGTGAAGTTTGAGAACTACATCAGAGTCTACAATGCAGCCGGTGACAATCTTAGAGGAGACATCGAAGGTGTAAAGAAAGAGACTAAACTTGAAGTACCATTGTTCAAGATTGGCAATAAAGTCTTTGCTCTCATTAACGAGACTGATATTATCGCTGTCATTAAAACCGCCGAAGAGACGAAAGAGGAAAAGGAAGCACGTATCAAAGAGATGGAAGATTACGTAGCTAAAAAGATGGAAACTATTCCTTACAACGATGCCTACAAGGCTAAAATGGAGAGAAAGAAATCTAATCTGATACTGCCAGATACTGCTGAAACTTCAAAAAAGATTGTAGTTCCAAGTAGCAATGTATCAGTAAAAGGAGTAAAATAGCAATGTGATTTTGCTTTTTTGTTTTGTTTGGTTCTCCCCGGTATCAGAAATGGTATCGGGGTTTTTTATGTAATCAATCTAAAATGCTAAAACCACTATAAAAATGCTTCAGAATAGAAAAGAAGGAGGTAGAGATTCATAGTGCTGATACTTAGTCGATTATGCCACTTCAAAAGGTTCGTATAATGCCTTTCAAAAAGTACTATAGTACATTTTCATAAGTTATTATAGTACCTTTTGAATTGTATTTTTGTACAAAACTATTTGTTATGTATGTTATTTATGGTATTTTTGTACTGTAAATAAAGTAGTTTTTATGAAGATGTTTATAAAACAAAAGAATGAAAGTTATGAACTGGTTAATAAGGATACTGGTGAATTAACTGAACTTGTCGAGACGTATGTCTTGAATGAAGAGTTATGGTATAGGTTGTACGTTGAGGTCTTTGCTTCTGCCTGTGATAATCTTACTGGTAATGCTATAAAAACATTTGCTAAGTGTATTAAACATGCCAAAGAAGATAAGGGTGACGGAAACTATATATACATAACTGATATTTATTTCAAAAAAGACCTTGGCGATTTGAGCCAAAATCTATCTAAGTACATAAAAGAACTTGTTGATGCCGGATTCCTATACAAGAAAAGCAGAGGGTTGTATGTATTGAATCCGCAATTGGTTTACTGTGGAGAAAAACATAATAGGGGTAAAGCAATACTTAAATTGATAAAGGAAAATAACGCAATAAATAATCGTAAATATTAGTTTCATATATAATATATAGAGGGATGTTTGTAATACGTTGGTTATTAACCTGTTATGAAAAATCAGGGTTACGTACACGTAAGTTTTGGGTTACGTACATGTAACCCATTATTGTCGTATACGTAACCCATTACGTATTTATACCTAAGTATTAATGCGTATAATACAGTATTGAATATACAAACTTGTAAACGTATATCTCAATATCGATATTGATGTTTACATTTGTGTAAACGAATATTGTTATGAGTAATCAAAAATTCAAAAAACGATTTGTCATAGATGATAAAACTATGATTGTTGACAATGAGACAGGAGAATTGTCTCCAAGACGAAAGGTTGTTTATACTGACAGAGAAACGTTTTATCAGTTATATGCATCAACGTTTGGTAGCTTACTTGATAAAACGCCAATAAGTGTAGATATGAAGGTTTTTGCTGCATGTCTTATATGTTCTACGGACAGTGAGATATATGGTAACTTGGTTGAAAACGGACCTACATTCAAAGAGCTGTTGGCAAAAACAACAAATTTGAGTCCATCGTCTTTATGTCGTTCTTTCAAACATTTATGTCAATGGGACTTCTTGACAAAGATTGATAGTAATAGATACCAAATCAATCCTTCATTGGCATTTAAGGGTGATACAGCATCAAGACATGAATTTATAGTCGCATACGATAAAAACAAATTCGCATCAAATGGAAGACAAGAAGAAGAAAATTAATGACAAATTAACAGACGTAATGAAGTTTCTATCTTCATTTCAATTTGAAGATACAATTAAAAACATCATGTGGGCATCAAAATGTATGGCTGCACAAAACAGCTTCGATTTTGAGTTCTTTGAACGTGCATTGGATAAACTTAGCAAGCGCGTAGAAGAGTCGAAGAAGCAGATACAAGATGTCAAAACAGAGTACAACAATTACCTAATCGAAAATAACATAATAGAAAACGGAGGAAAAGAACAATGATTGTATGTAAGGGACAAGGATGCGATAAGAAAGCAACGTGCAAGTATCATGACAACTGGGTTAATGATAACCAAGATGATGATACGTTTATTGGTATTATAGATGAGGAACAGTGCAGAAATGGTAACAGAGTAGTAATTCTTAACAGTACAGAAAATGGAAAGGAAACCGCCGATGCTATACATAGTACAGAGAATCGTGTGTTGTAGTAGTGAAGAAGAAAAAAGGAAAGCTCATGAATGGAGAATGAACCCATTCACACAGGAACTTATGGAAGCTTTCAGACAGCTTTCAAAAATGCTAAAGAAAGATGGATATAGTCTCTCTGGAATATTTGGTGATAAGCTAACAAACATTGAAGACGATTATCCAATTGGTCACTTTATCTTATTCAGGGAAAGGGAATGTGATGAATAATCCATTTATAGCATCATGTGATGAGCTGTGCCCAATGTTAGATGCACCGGGCATGTTGACATCAGAAGAGATAAATGAGATAAGTAGTAGACTCTATACTCCGGTAGACTTAAATAAGAAACCAAAGAAATCTATTGACGAAATAATAGATGATTTATTCAATATATAGTCGCTATTAAGCGTGGATTGAAACAATGTCTGACTATCTTTGCAATGGGATTTCGGTTTTCTAATTTTCGCGTGTACGGCCGGCTGTTGTGATAATAGTTGGCTTTCTTTGTGTAATAATTAAACTAAATAAAAGAAGATGAGTGAAATTCAAATTTTCAAAAACGAAAGCTTTGGTGAAGTACGAGTAACCGAAGTGAATGGTGAGCCGATGTTCTGCTTAGCAGATGTAGCTAAGGCTCTTGAATATACACGTCCGGCAGATGCTGTTGCAGCCCATTGTAAGGGAGTCGCTGTTTTGCCGACCCCCACTTACAATCAGTATGGAGCTGAAGTTATTCAACAGATGAAGTACGGAAAGGAGTCAGAAGTGTATCGCCTTATTATGAAGTCAAAGGCAAAACGCGCTGAGGAATTTCAAGACTGGGTGTGCGAAGAAGTTCTCCCTACAATACGCAAGACCGGTAGTTATAGTATGCCTAGTGATTACCTATCTGCACTCAAAGCTCTTGTAGCATCTGAGGAAGAGAAGCAACGTTTGGCTCTTGAAAATACTACCATGAAACCGAAGGCTGAATACTATGACGCCTTGGTTGATAGGAAATGTTTGCTTAACTTTACCGACACAGCTAAGGAACTAAAGATAGCTCGTACTGTACTGATTAACATACTGTTAGAAAATAAGTGGATATTCAGAAACAACGGCAAAGACTTGAGACCTTATGCTAAGTATGTAGATAAAGGCTACTTTGAAATGAAGGAGTTCCATAATGAAAACCGAAGCAATACTCAGACATTGATTACAGTAGCAGGACGCGATGCTATAATGAATAAACTCTTGACTGTTAAAATCAAATAATTATTAACCTATAAAAATCAAACAATGATAGTAATTCCATCGAGCGTAATTAAGGCCATTGCTCAGCCAAAACAAATTATTATTGCAGGTCTTCCAAAGACTGGTAAAACAACTCTTGCAGCTACTATTCCTGATTCGCTTATCCTAGACCTTGAAGATGGTTGTCGATATGTTGATGCTCGTGCTGTACGTATAGAGACTATTGATGACCTTCGTGATGTTGTACGTCAACTACGAGAGTACAAGAACAAAGAAGGCAAACCAATGGTTAAACGTCTTGTACTTGATAGCGTAACCAAGCTCGAAGCGATGCTTGAAAATTCAGCACTTGAAAGAGCAAATAGACTATTCGGTAAATGGGACAAAGATGGCAACCTCGTTGAAGGAATCAAATCTCTTGATGCTATGGCGTATGGTGCAGGTTACAATATTCGTAAAGAAGTTGTAATGGATACTCTCAATCTACTTCAGTCGGTATGTGAGACATTCGTAATCATTGCTCACATTGTCGAGAAGAAGATGTTGAAGAATGGTATCAATATCGATGAGCAGGTTGAAGCTAACTATAAGTGTCTTGATGCTAAGGGTAAACTTGGTGAAGCTCTTGCACAGGGAGCTGATGCACTTGGTATGGTGTATACCAAAGATAATAACACCATAGGCTTGTCATTCAAAGGTGGTGAAGACTATCGTGTCTCAGGCTGTCGAATGAAAGATATTGCCGGTAAGGAAATAGATATTATAAAAGATGGAAAGGCCGATTGGTCTGCTATCTTTAGCAAATAGATTTTACACTTATTTATGTATTTTGTCATATTCAAAAAAAGAGGGGACTGTCGTGATGATAGTCCCCTTTCTTTTTATAAAACATTACTAACCTAATCAGTGGTCTTAGTGTACTCAAGGATGACAGTGTCAATTGATATATTAAGCCCTGCACAAGGGTATATCTGGAAATTACCACTGTAAAAACGAGCTAGAGATGTAACTGTCCAGTCAGCTGTGTCTGCTATTAATTTATAGTTAAGCAGTTTACTAACACCAGGAATTGAACTAGCTGTTATAACTGTATGCCAAGCAGCATCAGAATTTACAATTATCCTGTTGAAGCTGAAACACTTCCTATAAATCGGCTTGCCGTCAATCCACTTACCAACAACAGTCTCTGAAGTTCTGTATGTATTAGCTTCTTGTACAGCTTCATCTACTCTACTCATGAAGTCTGAAGGAACACCAACAAGATAAGACTTGATAATACAGTACTTCTTGAAGTATCTAGCTTTGATATACATAGCCCTTGAAGAGTTGTTAGCAGATGCATATATCTTATCACCTTTTTTCACGAATATAGCAGTACCACCTGCGGCTGATGCTGAATCGTATGAACCCGCAAAGTTAAAAGCATGAGTCTCACCATTAGAAATTACACTAATAGAGCAATAGTTTTGAGACCAACCTGAACCTGAAACTGAAATATAAGCATCATACGGCATGGTATAAGCATTTGCTGCATTAGCACCAACAAGACTTCTTATATCAGTATATGAAAGGTCAAGTTCATTATGATTGAACTCAGTAGGTAATACGAAGTGGTCTGTGTCTGATGGTGTACCATAGTCATCACCAATGGCAGCATACAAATCAGGATAGTTTGCTTTAAGCAATTCTGAACCATCACACAGCAACCAACCTGATGGAGCAGTAGAACCACCATAAGGTACTATAGAACCAATAGGTGAATTTGCAAAGAGAATCTCACCTGCTATCTTGGTGAGCTCTTTTGTTTCTTTATCATATACGTTTACACTCATATCTGTTTATTTAATCTTGATTATGTAGTTGACACCTACGGATTTGACTTCGGTGGTAGCGCCTATACGAGCATCACTTGACATCGTAGAAAGTGTATTTGAAATAATCGTAACATTCTCATCACCATAAGTAAATCTATGGCCATTATAGCCTGTAGTATTAATATTTCCTTGAAGTGAAAAGTTCTGTACTCTATCGTCCAAGAACTCACCAACAGCAAGACCGCTAGCCGAAACGTGGTTACCAACAGTTCTATCAGTAAGACCAACACCTTTGATTGTACACTCTCTTAAGTCTGGTATGTTAAATGTTGTAGTACCATTACCTGCACCAAAGTTTGTTCCTATCACCGTGAATAGTTTAGCATATTCAGTTCTGCTAAGTGCACTACCGTCACAGATGTGGTAATTTTCATTTGGAGCGGTACTACCACCCCAGACTTTAATCTCACCTACAAGAGTACCATCTGATGATGTCGTGTCATCAATTAGGTTAACAATGACATATCTCTCTTTCTCTTCATCAGTTAAGCTTTCCCAGTCATCTACAGTACCAGTGAATGTCCTTTGAGCCGGAGTCAAACGCAATTCATTTTCATCATCTAGTTCAAAGTCTTCCTCGTCAAAGGTTAACTGTTGAGCACCATGTATTGTGCCATCAGGGTCAATGAGTATAGTAGTACCATCAGGCTTAACAATTCCGGCGTTCTGCGTTGTTGCAATAGATACACCTGAAAGGTTAACCCATGCCGGAGTTTGAGTATAGCCATCCTCGTATAAACCCATAGTAGTAGGGTTAGAGCTTCCAGTAAATCCGCCATCATACACAGTACCTTCATCATCAACATAATAAACTTTGGTCTGTGCACTAGCAAAATAATTGTCAATACCACTGTCACGAGGATATAGATAGTTCGAGTCAGTAACACTATCATAAACCGTTACGCCATTAGTAGCATCAAATGATACTACAGAAAGTCGAGTTGATACTGTTGCTTGGTTAAGTGAATCTATCTCATAAATATCATCACCAACTTCAGGAGTATCTGATTTGAATCCTATGTTATCAACCTCAGTAACACCGATAGGAGTTGAATTGGAAAATCCAAACAGATAACCATCAGGATGAACATCAGTTGTAGGAACTATACCTGCAACATCAACGTTCTCGCATTTGTAGATATATCCTTTCTTGTAGTCTGCTGTATCTTCACCTATATACAGTTTGACTACACCAAGCAAAGCAGCTGAAGGAGCAGGCATCGTCTCGGTCTCAATTCTTGGCTGAGTATCAACTCTCTCCCATGAATATGTTGTTATACCGTGAGCTGTCTCTTCAATACACTTATAGAAATACCCATTCTCATAAATAGCTGTTGATGGTCCTACATATTGTACTATGTCACCTACAGTCAATGCAGTACCAACTGGTATCTCATCAACTTGAATACCTGCACCACCAACAAGATGCCAAGCAGAGTCAGCTGTTACGTATGTATAAATACAATTATTCTTGTATGAAGCTGTCGTTGGGCCTACATAAACAACTGTGGTATAGTTAGCCGGATTCTCTGGCATCAATGTCACTACTGATACTTTATCAGAAGCGGCCATCATAACGTCCCATTTGTATACGTTAGGTTGTGTCTCTACGCATACGATGTTGTTACCACCTGAATACGTGATGCCCGGTCCTTCAACGAAGTCTTCAGTAGTTGTGAATGAAGATGTGATGTTATAAACCCAACCTTCTTGAACATCATTAATATCAGGTATCAAAGAAGATGAACCTTTATATACGAATGCTGCCGGTAGGTTATCAAAGTCACTCTTCAGTTCATCAATGGCTGCTTGAACATTTTCAGAAGAAATACCACTCGATGTACCATCATACGGAACATCAGCAGCACTTTCAATGTCGCAGTCAATTGTTGATTCACCGGTTTGCGCATCATCAGTTATTGATATGTTTTTGCCCGGTGTGAGTATATGTTGCTTATTCTGCAACTCATCTCTTGCTTGTGCATCTACAAGCTCATAAATCGTAGTGTCAATACGAAATATACTACAAGGTACTATTGGCATATTATTATTCTATTACTTCTATATCTATGTTAACAAATCGTAATGATTGTTCATCATCATTATATACTAATGCAGCCAGATTAGGTACTCTAAGTAACTCTACTCTGCTGATATAATGACCTGAATTCATCGGCCATGTGCCATTATGATTTGTCCTTAACGTTCCTCTTGTTACACCAAACTTACTCAATGGGTCTGATGTATTCCAAGTTATCTGGTCAAACAAATCAGGTATATCAGATTGTTCTACATCAAAGAACTCGACTTGTCCTATGTACTGTGCATCAGGATTAAATCTTGTATACACAGTTCGATATTCTACAGGAACATCTACTGTAACCTTCTTCCAACCTGATGGCTCAAACTCTGAATAGTCTGGCGATACATAAACATCGTATGCCGGCGGCTCATTCTCCACATCATGGTTCTCTGTTATGATAAGCTCTTCGAGAACATCAAACAAAACCATCGGCAAGAATGTCCAGATGTTTGTGAATGCACTGTCATTACGATATGTTATTGTTACATCATCGTTAGGGTCTTGTTCAAACTTATAAGACCAAGACTTCTCTGGTGTAAAGTCCTCTTCTATACCAATGACATAAAGGCCTGTATCGTTATGGAAATGTATCGTTACAGTCCCATCTTTTTTTCTAGGGAGATTTGCTGTTACGAATATCGTTCCATACTCAGATGCATTGACTTGACAAACACCAGACTCTCCCTCACTATTCTCCCACGTCCAGTCAGTAAGCTGAGTGTTTGTTATAATTTCAAACTGTTCGGTATCTATGTTATAACCCATAAGGTCTACTCGTACATAGACTGTCGTTGATTCTCCTTCATGCCTATCACCTAAGACAAACAACTCTGAACCGACAAGAGCTTCCTTAACTTGGTTACCAAATTCGTTGATATGGTCTATGGTATTCTGTGTACCAATAAACCACAATAAGAAAGAATGAAGCAACTCTTGTTGAGCTTCATTAAGACTTTTCTTGTTTACAGCGAACCATCTAACCATAAGCTTATAGAACAATTCATCTATGTTCCATAAGTCGAATAGATGTCTAGTCCAACTATACCAAGACTCTTCGTTATACTCACCATCAGTACCTGACGGAATTGGTATTGGTATATCAGAAGTACCCTTAAAAGTCTCGTATATAAAGTCAAGCTGTTCGTTAGTTAATCGCTTGAAATTTACAGCCTTATATATTTGGTCGGCATACAGAAAGGCATCTCTTACTTCCTTAACAAAAGATTCGCCTTGATGCTCTGAATATAGAGTTACAGCCATACTATCAATTGATATTGTATTATACCAAAATTAAATACATTTGTCTTAAATAAGCAAATGTTGATATGGTATTGATTGATGATGAAATACTTGAACTAGAACGACAAAACGAAGAGTCGTTAAGAAGTCTAAGAAGACATATCGCAAACGTTTTTGTGGATATGAAAAACAATCCTATGCTACATAGGGTTATGAATGATTTTAATTATGAGAGTTTCGCTAATATCATAATCAATTCGGAAAGAGAATTCGGAGAAGAGAATCTCTTTGATGTGTATAATGAGGTTATGAACGAAAGAACTACAGATGAACCATACAACGATTTAAGGGCAGACCCAAATAAATCACATAGCAATACAACAATAACAGCTCCTGACATACCAAGAGTTGACGTACAGGAGAAAGTGACATTCCTACAGCAACTTAAAAACATATTAAATATATGAGTGACGAATTGAATACAACAATTGATTACAACGACTACACAGATGAACAGTTGCAGTCGTGTATAACTCAACTACAAGGCTATGCAGATGAGTACACCCAAAAGGCTCAGGAAATTGAGACTGAAGCAGATAGCATTGATACTACTCAAGACAACATGAAGATGTATGTATCTTATGCAAGAAGCACAATCAATAGGCTGAATAGAATTGTAGAAGATTATAACAACAGAATCGCTGTTCTACAGGCAATAATTGACGAAAGAGCAAGAGAAGCAGAGAAGGAACAGGCAACTACAGATTACAATGAACTCGATGCTTATTGCCAGACTACTTATGGTATGACTATCGCAGAGTTGATTTCTAAAATGAACGAGTAATGGGAATGTTTATTTTAAGCCTGATGGCATTTATGCTACTAGTTGCATACGTGCTTACCGAGTACAAACTATTCGGACTTCCAATATCCATTTCTAATTCATTCTATCTATATGAAGATTTGAAAAAAGGACTTGGTTATATATTTACTGTATTCCTTTTTATAGAATCATTCTTGATGCTCATTCCGATGATAGCAATGAGTAATGGACATTGGTATCAGTTCATTGGATTCCTAGCTCCTGCGAGTATATTATTTTGTGGTGCTGCTCCTGAAACAAAATCTTCAGAGTTGACCAATAAGGTACATACTATTGGTGCATGTACAGGCGCAATAGGCGGATTGATTTGGTGTTTGTTATCTACAAGTGGAATAATGATAGCATTAATACTATTCTTATCATTTTGTACTACAGCATTACTCGCTTCAGCTACATCAATGGATAGTAAGTACAATCTGTTCTGGGCAGAGGTTTTTTCGTTTGGAAGTATAACGCTATGTTTGTGTTATCAAACATTCAATTATGCGTTCCTCTAAGCCGAAAGTAGTAAAGCCTGAAAAGGTTATCTGTAAAAACTGCGAGCATTCCTACGACTACTGCGAAGAAGATTATAAAGGAGACTTTTTTCTCTGTCATTGCAGAAGGAAAAACGAGCGAGATAGATGGATATGTGAATTCTTAGATACACCAAAGATTTGTGATAACTTCAAGAAAAAAGACTTATGAAAAAATTTCTTCTTGATATGGTCACATCACTTCAGGGTGGTGTTAGCAGTAAGATTATCATAGGCAGTTTTACTTATGTTCTTATTGTCGTTTCGCTGATAGTTTGTATTTTTGTCAAACCGGAATTCCCCGGACTTGATGATTTAATTTCTGTATGTCTGATTACAAGTTCATCACTACTTGGTCTTACAACAGTAGAGAATGTCAGCAAGAATGTTAAACTTAAAAACGATAAAGAATGAAACTCAAAGACGTAAGAACTCCAGAGATTGAAGAATCAATCAAGGTTATTGATAAAATGATTGCCGAGTATTCTGAAAAGATTGAGAATATTAATAAGGTGATTAACACTGATATGGATACTAAAGATGACGAAGAGTATAACAAAACCTTTATTATTCGTAGGCAAGCATACGTGGGCATCATTAACTCTTATGAGAAAGACAAGGAACTTCTACTTAAAGAACTTGAAAGACGAACCAAGCCTGCTAAAAAGGAAGAACCTAAGAGTTGGTTTGTATTCGTTTCAATTGCATAATACTAATTGATTGTTTGGTTTTTGTTTGTAAGGGTGGCCGTTATGGTCACTCTTTTTTTATCTTTACCCAACCTTTAATTAATACTGAAATGAATTGGATTATACCGATACTTAAGAAAGTGTTTGGCTCTTTGTTTGGAAGCAAAGAATCGATGACAGTGAAAGCGTCAGAAGGTGCTACTGTCAACATCAATCAATCTACCCATGCAGGTGTAACGAAAGAATCTACAATCTCCCCAGACCTTCAATATATTGTAGAGATTTCAAAAGAATTACATAGAGAAACCATGCAGCTTTTACGAGATGAAAAGGAGTGTCGTTTAACAGATACGAAAGAACTGAAAAAAGAAATCAGCAGACTAAACAAAAAGATAGATTTTCTGGCAGAGAATAGCTGCAAAGTACCATGCGTAAATCGAATTAAAATATCAGTAGATGAACTCAACAATTGTTAAAGTAAACCGAAAGGTGAAGAATGCGCAAGAATGCGAATGGAACGGAATCAAATTCAAGTCTAAGTTCGAGATGGAATGCGCGAAGATTCTAACAAAAGAAGACATTAAGTATGATTACGAAAGCCGAACGTTCGTGTTATTTCATGGATTCAAAGGATATGAAAATGGAAAAAAGAAAACGTATAAGGATATAACTTATACGCCAGACTTTATGCTGCATGACTATAAGATATTCTTAGAAATAAAAGGTTTTCCTAATGATGTGTATCCATACAAAAAGAAAATGTTTATTGGTAAGTACATGGCAAATCCGGCTGAGTCATGGTCAGACTGGCAGTTTTACGAAGTACACTCAATAAGAGAACTGAAAGAACTAATAAAAGAACTACATGAAACTATTCAGCTTTGATGGAGATAAAGTAACAGTAGCTTCAGAAGCATTATTGCTCGAGCCTATAAAGAAAGTAAAGAAAGAATGTAAAGACAATGGAGAGTTTCTTAAGATTCTCTCCTATGTCTTTTTTTTCTGTGATGTCAAAAGTGACTTTTCTGCAATACTTGATGAGAGTGAAAAACACAAGGCAGTAGCTGAAGCTGTTGGGTTGTCGGAAAAATGGAAGCCGACCAAGACTGTAAAAAGCCTAATGACATTCTATGAAGATAACTTCTCTATAGCAGAAGGTGTATTAAAGGATACACAGGCAGCTGCTAATGGTTTGCGTAGAGCAATGAGGTTAATACTTAACGATAGCAATGTATCAAAGAATACAGATAATATAGTGAAAGATGCTATTGGTCTTGCTAATCTACTTGACAAAATGCCTAGGATAATAACTTCATTAAATGAAGCAGAGACTTCTCTACGCAATTTTGATACATCGATTACTGACGCATCAGGTGCAGCAAAGAAATCTCTGTTCGAGGATGCTTAAGATTCGGCTCCCTCTTTTTGTTTTACAGTTATTGACTGAGGTTTATAGTCCTTCGGATTTGTGTCTTTAACTATATTGTCATACAATCTATACAAAGGTCCAACAAACGGGGCATACTTAATTGCCTCGTCCATCTTCTCATTTATAACATAATCGTAATTTTCATACAATGAAGATTGTATTTCTTGTCTTCTTTCATCACTATACCTCTTGAATTTCATTTCGTCACCTGTTTGGTAAACAAATGAAGGTAGTCCAGATATTGCATCGTATAGTTTATTGATAGTTGATACAGCAGGTATTTGGCCTATAGTTTGCCATGAATCTCCTATTGCATTTATTATGTTGAATGCAAACAAAACATTCATAACTCTTCGTTCTTGAATAGCTCTATCAAAAACTCTTAATGTATTCTTGCCGAGAAAGCTTCCGTTCATGGCCTCGTTAACTTCTTCGTCTTCGCACATATAATGCAACAATAAAGCTATGGCTTCTGTAACACCTGCATTTAAGAAGAACTTGTATATTGCAGCTCTCTGATGCGGAGACATTGCTTCGTATCCATTCGATATTACAGTCTTAAATGAACTTAGACTTGCAAAGAATCTTCTCATCGATTCCATGCTTACGATGTTATTCACTGCATCGCCTACTCCTTCGTAGTATTTGTTAGCCTTCCTTGCTTCCAATATACTTTTGAGTGATACATCAGCGAGCTTCGTATCTTTTGTTATCAAGCTCTTTTTTAACTCTTCGGCAAGAGTCATATCACCATTAGCAATGGCCTTGTTTATTAATTTTTTTGTGTAGGTATTTTTGAGTCCATATTTTATCAAGACAGGTATTGAGAAGTTTACACCAACCTCTCTTTGTTTTGTCATGACATTGTAATATGAAGGAGAGAAATATCCATCCATAACCTGAGACATCCAACCTTTCATCTGAAGCATTATCTTACCTGATGCAGAGTTGACAAACGTACCTCTGTCGTACGAATAGTTACCATGTAACTTTTGTTGTGTATATGCTATAGATGACTTCAGGTCCAACATAAACTGACTCTCCATGCTTTCTATTGGCTCACCATCTATTGTGGTTAAGCCTTCCGGAACAGCTATCTTACCATCTTTTAATTTGAGAGCTGAAAGCAGATTAGTTTTCTTGCCGTTAAGTCTAACTTCTGTACCTGCCAAGATGGAGTTGAGTACAATCTTTTTGAAGTAAGACTCTTCAGCTCCGTATGTCATAGACATTATGTCTTGCTTAATAAGTCTACCCCATACTGTTGCTCTCATTGTAGATTCAACTATTCTTTCAGAACCTGATGGGTCAAACTCTTCAACAAGTCTGTCTTGGAAAGAATCTCTCTTGTTGGTTACAGACTCAACAACAGCTGCCGGCATACCGATGAACGATGCCTTTGAAAGACCTTTTATGAAAGACTTATTGCTGTAGTTATCATTTGCCATTGCATTCTCTATCATCTGGCCGAAAGCCGAAAAAGCATTGTTGTTTAATCCATGATAGTTAAGCTTCAATATGATTAACGAGGTTATGCCAAGAACGTACTGTATAGCATCATTTACCTTACCTTTCCAACCTTCTTCTTTGGTGTTTCTGTATGCTATGACATCCCATGTTTTGGCAATACGTTTCAGAGTATCTTTCCTATTTTTATCAGGGCAGCTGTCAGCATAAGATTGTATGACTGATGTTATGAATCGACCATTGTACAAATCCTCAGTCTTAATCTCATAATACTTCTCACCATTCTTAGTGCCTTGACTTACTGATAATCCTTTGATTGTTTTACCAACAACATTTTCAGCTAGAGACAAAACAAAATCTACAGCCTCATGCATCTCTGAACCATTGGCAGCAATATCAAGTTGAGCAATCATTGCTTTTTGGTAATCCAATGACAACAAATCCTGATTTTCAAGTATTCTGTCGTAAGCTGTTATGATTCGATTGTTGTTGCGTTCACTAAGTCGTTCTGTATTATTGGAGAATTTCCATCCCTTTCTTAATACATCGACCCATCTTCTTAAAGCACTTCTATCACTTAATGGTGGTCTTTGATATACGGCTTCATAAGTAGACATTGTTAATTGAGGAGGTAATAATCTGCTAAGTCCCTTACTATCAGCTAAATCGTATATGTCATTTTGAATTGTTCTAGATTCATCATAGAATATTCTTTGCGGAGTATCAAGTCCTTCGTATGGGTCTTTCTTTGGTACAAGACCTTCATATACGTCCTTCGTTAGGACTTCTTGCATTGCGTAAAAAAGATTGCTCGTTATCTTGCCAGAGCCATTCAAGCCTTTGATGACATCATCGGTTTGTTTGAATTGGCATTCACTTCTTGTATCCTCAAAAGCAAGTTTATCCAACTGCTTTGATATGAAGTTTCGTTGGTCTTTAGTTAGACGCTTGCCATCTGACTCATGGTATCGTTCATCTATCTCGTTTATGATGTCAACTTTCTTATCGAAATATTTTTGCAAGTCATTGTCAGAACGAAGGAAATATCTTTCTTCTCCATTGTCCATCTTAACTTTCTCATACATAAAGGAGAAGTTGTCACTGCCTGATGCTGATATATATTTAGAAACAACAGGTCTGAATTTAGACAAGACATCTAGCTTCTTAGTATTTGCTAAGTCACGAGCATAATGAAGTCGTTTAGCAAGTGTAGAAAATATAACGTTTGACGATGTTGTCTGGCTACATAATGCCTGATGGAATTGACTACCAATACCTACAGGATGCTCAGCTACATATTGAGCTATAGAAAATGTCTGAAGAAGATTCTTGTCGAAGCCTGCAACGATACCAAACTGTTCCATTAAGGCTGCTGTCTTGATACTCTTAACCTTACTTTCATATTCATTCTGAATTTTATGTAAAGATTCCTTATGGTCTTTTATCCTTTGTACGAATTCCTTATCGGTATTCAGGTCCGGGTTCAAGAGTTCAGCATCTAATGCATTGATTGCAGATTCACTTCTCTCGATAATCATATCGCAAAGTCCCAGTACATCTCTAGCGTTTAGAGACTTACCGTATTTATTACTCTTGGAATCCTTGTCGTATTGAATATTATTAACTAGGAAGTTTATTGCTTTGATACATTCATTCTGTGTTCTAAGCGCGTAGTCCATTGCACGTTCGCCGGGATTACGACCAATTTCAGTCTGTTTCCTATTGCCAAACTGAGGTTTACTTTTTGCTTTATCGTATTGTTCTTTTACATAGTCACCTAACAACTCGCCGAACAATTGTTCAGCTCTTGTTATTGCTTCGTTATCACCGAATGTGTCATAGTCTTTGAACTCTATACCAAACTGCTTCTCTAACTCAACAAGTGAATTGTTTAACGAATCGTCACCACTATTCCTAATCTCTGGCATACCACTAGTATTGATTGTATCTATACTGCTTATACCATTGTTTATCTTTTCTAGTTCATTTAGGTAATCGTTAATATCTGTCCTGACACCCTTTTCATAAAGCAAATTAGTTGCATGAGATTTGAAGTCGCTTGAAGAATATTTGCTTATAAGTGTTGCTACATCTTCAATCTTAATTCCTGCCTTATCTAATTTGCTTATAACATCTGTACTAGTGGAGTCATATATCAAGTCTGATATTCCTTGAATATTACCCATTAAGCCATTAACGAAAACATTGAACTTGTCAACAGAAAACATTCCGTCTTCAAGAAACCTATGAAATGTCTTATCGTACACATGTTCTCCAAGCGATTTAGATAGTGCATTATTGATTCTTATATAGGAGAACATACTATACTTGTTCTTGGTCATGTCTTCGTCAGAAAACACTTTTGATATTCTAGTAGAGTATTTCCCTGTTTCTGTATTATAATACACCTTGCAACATTTCATTGAAGCAATACTCTTTGGAATGCGGTTTGATGCTTCAAGAACGCTATCCGCAGGAGTCGTATCGTTATCAACAAACGCTTTACCTAAGTTGTTAATATCATACAATATTTTTTTGACAGATTCTAGGGTTGGTTCTCCTTGTTCATTTAGCTCTATTCTGTCTTTGTATTCATTCTGAAACGGCTTTGACATTACATAGGCGTATGCGTATAGGCCCTTGGCTCTATCGTTATCCAATAATGTTATTAATCCTATTGCAAGCTTACTAGGCTTGTTATCACTTTTAGCAAATGGATAAGGTATACACTGTGTACTTCCCATATATTCTATTTATTATAAACAAATTCCTTTTATTGAATTCAAATACGAAGCTAAGCTTTCTTTGTATTCTTTTGAATTTGGATTAACCTCTTTGCCCATATTTCTTAAGAACGTATTAAACGCTTCTACTGCACTATCGTATGCAGCTTTAGTTGAGAAGCCATTATAATCACCGCTTGTATCAGGAATTAAATCAAGATTAGTTCGTACGCCATCTAAATCGTCTTCAATTTCATCATTAACATGTTGCGATATATAATCATTACTATCTTGACTATTAACATGTTCAGAAATATAATCATAATATTTTTGAGCTAAATCGTCAGGCAATTGCTCATCTGGGTGCATACAGAAAAGTTTAAGTTCGTCGTCAAAAGTGAAAAACTTACTATCAATCATTTCTCTTGTTATATCACCAACCTTTGGACCTTCACTACTTCCAATCTCTGCATAATATTCATCTATGCGTTCAGATTGTTCATCTACTTTTTGATTCAAATATGGGTCTACGAATTCAGAGTTTATTGTTATGCCGCCATCTGATAGGAGTTTTGATAAGTCATCATCAGGTAAAGGCTCACCGTTTTCATCTAATTCCTCAGAAACATTCTTATCCTTTCCAAGATTGTACCTTCCCATATATTCCATCCTCTTGTCGTTTTTAGCCCAGACAACATTATTTATTCTTGCAAGACTTATGATAGCATCAACGTCTTCTTCATCATTTATTATTCTATCAGAAAAAGCTTTAACGTCATCATCATTTGCTATACATAGAGGAATCAAATCTGAATAGCCATTCTTATAATGGAATATACCACCCTTTACAATAGATGCTCTATATAGGTCTAATGCTAATTGCTTTGTGTCTGGGTTGTTATATAACATTGCCCAAGACGTTGTGAATATAGAACGTTCGTTTGGAGTCATCTGGTCGCAGATTATAGAGTAAACTTCTCTACCATTTTTACTTTCAGAGTCGATAGCTAAGAATCGTTTCATACTTTCTGGTAGCTTATCAAACTGATTTACTATTCTATCTGTTGTTGACTCATAACTATTTTGAGTAATAAACCCATACTTCAAGGCTTTGTAAAGAGCTATGATATTTATCAGTCTCTTCTTGTCGTAGTCGCTTTTGATTGTGTATTTCTGATACTTTCTTCCATTCTTATCCTGTACAGTATTATTTACTATAGCATCATATACAGTTAGATAATCTTGACAGAATGGAACGTCTTGGAATATGCTAGCTGCATTATCATATACAGCATTCGTTATATCCTTTACCCATTTAGTTCTATCGTCCTTTCTGATATTGTTAGTACCATCTTTTAAGTTGAGAGAACCTCTATCAAGAATCTTGTGTCTAGCATCTACGAATCTAAAGAACGAAGTCAAGTTATCATTCTGACTATATGCTGCATTACTATTATCGAAAACGTTATGAAGCATACTTATATCAGACATTGTTGAAAAGAAATTTAACAATGATAATTCTTCACCAAGAGTAAGACTTTCGTAATCTGTTTTGCTTAGCATTGATACAGAAATAGGATTACTGTCAATCTCGCTATTTATTTTTTTAGCAATCTCATCATCAGCTAATCCGCTTTCGCTTTTAATCTTGGATATTATATTCTTAAATGTTTGCTTGGCTTTTCTAAAATCACCGTTCATAAGTTTTTGTGCACAAGATGACCTAGTTAACGCAAAACAAATTTCTAGCGGAACACCTGCTCTAACACATGATATAAACATGTTAACATTTTCTTGTGTCATGCCTGATACATTGAAAAGGTTTTTCGTCAAAACGTCTGAACCTGCTTCAACCATCGCACCAAGAGATTTTAGAATTTCATTACCGTCTATTGATGTAGTACCATTAGGAGAAAATTTATCTCTAGAATATACCTTACCATCAAGCATCTTAAAAGAGATATTGTACTTCGGTAATACTTCACCCATATCTTGCACTATTGCAAGATTCGCAAGTGACTTTTGCTTTGCGAAAATACCGAGTGCATTCTGTGCAAAATGTACCTTTTCGTAAGATTCGTATCGAGATGATACACCAAGCGGAGTAATTAGTGGGTCTGAAGAAGCAAAACCCATTGCTCCAGAAACATTTTGAGCTAATTCATATTCTTTATCAAATGAGCTAATCTCATATCTACTAAGAGAACCTTTACTTGTCAGTACATCCCACATCGAATTGAACTCTTCATCTGTATCTCCATTGCTGTTTATTATCGTGAGACTATCACCATCATGGTCAGAACCCATGAACATAGTAATCTCCTTAGGACAGTGCATCACACCACTATGAAGTGGAGATAGGAATTTCTTTACTTTACAAGGCATTATACTGTTAAAACCGCCGGTTGGTGTACGATATGCAATAACTCTATAGTTTTCATATTCAGGATGTTCAGCCAATAAAAGATTCATATCGACATCGCCATTCTCATCAATATATTCTTCAAAACCTTCAAGCTTTGGTAGAGGTATTTCAACCTCTGCATATTGTATTGCACGGTTATCCTTATCAACTTTAATAGATAAATCATCTGCTTCTATTGTACTTATCTGATATAAGTGCCCACCACGCGTATGGAATTTTGAAGCTTTCTTAGCAAATGACACTGCATTCTGTATCTTATCTTCAAGCATGAATAACGTTGAACGAGTAACTTGCTCTCCATTAAACATTGCAGCAATAGCGTTGTGAATATTATTTGCTCTTGCGGCAGTTTGTAGCAGAGACTTAGCCATATTATATTGCTCCTTGTCTCCATGTAAATTTGATATTCTATCCTCAAACTCTTTACTTAAACCAGTAAACACCGCAAGGAACTGAGTAGATACATTAACACTTTTCTTATTCGTGTAGTGGTCATTTGTCGGAGTAACATAAATCATCTGTGATGAATCAAAGTTTGTTGTCTTCGTTGTATCAACAACAAGCTTTCCGTTTATGTCTTTTACTAATGCATTCTTTATTGCATTTACAATACCTGCTGACAAGTCTGCTCTTGCTTTACGTTTTGCCTGCTCTTTCTCTCCATCAGACATTGTGTTCTTCTCGATATAAATGCCTTTGATGGCTTCGTTGTATGCCTTGATTTCTTTCTCGATAGCATCCTTTACATATCCTGCTTTATTTGATTCGCCACACTTTACGCAAGAATCAAACACAACGCCATGAACTTGAACCTCATCTTTATTCAATTCATATAGCAAGTTATTCAATAGTGTTCCGAACGAGAATTCAGAACCGTCAGTTAATTGCGACTCTGAATATTTGAAGTAGTTGATGTATGGTATATGTTTAATCTCTCCAACACCAGAGTCTATAGTAGACATACCATATACAACTGGTTTTACAGGAACGCCAGCATCATCTACTGCAACACTATTCTTTCGTAGTATTTGACCACCAAGTTCTGTTTTTAATTGTCTTGCAGAAAAGTCATCAAAACCTTGACCATCAGTTATGTTAATATCTTTCAAACCTGCAAAATCAGATATGGCAGATATTTCTGAAAGTATTCCTTTTATATCTGGTAAGACTATATAGTGAAACTCAGTACCGGCAGCAAGACGCTCTCCTGTATTGTGTGCACCGGCCATACGTTTGAAAGCATCATTTTGTGATTTATATAATGATGGGTGTACACCACACATTGAATAAAGCCAAACGTTATTTACTGCTGTGTTACACGTGAAGCTTACTACATTTTCTATATATCGTTCACTAGTTGCATCAAAGTCGTTTTTATCATAAGACAAAAATCCAAGCTTCTTTGCTATCGATACGCATTCTCTTTTTAGAAGTTCGTCAATAGAACCTTTTATCTGGTCTGCTATATCATCATCAAAATCTTCAGCCAAACTATCAATAGCATTTCTCAACTCATCGTTCATAGATGCGCCATTTAATAGTCCATCAAGAAATGATGCATTCTTGTTCTTTAATAATCCTTCTACATTGGAAGCAGACTTCTTGAATTTTGCTTCAAGAACTAAAGCTCTAAACAAAGAGTCAGAACATTTGCGAACTATATCATCAGCTCTTTCTGTATTGTTTTTGCCTTCACCAGTAAATATTGGCAACATAACAGAGTTCCATGACTTCTTTACAGATTGCATTGGTAAGGGACATAGTGCACAGCTCTTGCCAAAAGACGATGTTCTAAAATTCTCAAACTCACTTTTCAAAAGCTGCTCAGGAGTTAAGTCCTTCATGTATTCATTATTACCGGCAAACATGTAGACAAACGAGAACTCCTTCCTGAAAGAGTCATCTTCATACAATCTCTGAAGTAGGTGATTATTGAATACCAGATTACCATTGTCATCTTTATACATATAGTATTCTGATGGAAGAACCTTTTGTATGTGCTCGGCAAATTCATCTTTCGACATCGATGATATTTTTTCATTAAATACATCCTGAAGCCAAGACGATTTAGCTACACCTGAAATCTCTTTTCCTGCAATATTATATGATAGTGGAGACGATTCAGTGATTGTCTTGTAACAACATGAGAACATTGTAGCGACACCTTCACTAAGTTTAGATTTATTCTTCCAATAATATGGTTTATTACTTCTTAGTTTTAGATTTTTCAATGCAGTGTTAATCGATTCTATATCGCCTTCAGTAATGTTAAATTGAGGGACAGTATCTGAAGAATAAGAACTAATAACATCGTGCACAGCTTGGTTTATTTTAGCAAGGATTTCTTTTCGTTGGTCTTGGCTAGATGCTCTTGCATATTTACTCTTAAGGTTATTGAATGTGTTATTAAAGTCTGTTAGTAGCTTATACGTGACATCAAATTTTGTTTGTTTGTCATCAACCTTTAGATTTGTTAATGCAGGAGAAATATCAGACTTTGCTTTTTTATATCCGTAACCACTCTTGTTTGCACGTTGCACACTTTTTACTTCTCCTGAATTTGATATTCGTACCTCATTGACAGAAAAGGTTCTGTTTTGCATCTTAGCAAAAACCCTATTCATAACTCTCTGACTATCTGGAGATTTGTTTATTCTATCAAGAACTGTTTTTATTGATTCGTGTTGACCATCAAGAGTCATTCTTTCTGCATTATCAAAAGCCTCTTTTACTGAAGAAGCATTTGCGAACGCAGCTTTTATTTGGCCGATTATTCTGGATGGCTCATAATATACTGGCAACACGTCATCAATATATCCACTTATTATTCCTTCAAAGATTGGTGCAATAGATTCGTCAAGGTTCTCTTCGCCGAAGTCATGCTTCATTGAATCCTTAACAAAGCTTGCAAACGGATTTGAATCCAAATCGTTAGTATTATTGTATTCATCTTCATCATCCATTTCGCTAAGCTCTTCTCCGAAAATATCATTAGATACATTGCGTGGAGAATACTTTGCATTATATGCAAGCAATACAGCCTCTTTATTGTGTGATGCCTCGTTAATAAAAGCAGTTATTACTGAATCTGAATTTACAGTATTGGCTTTTGCTGCAACAACTTTAAGGCTGGCTTCTATGAGTGATGCAAGTTCTTTTTGTGATGGTACATAGTCAGGCATACCATTAGCACGTCTTGTTTGGTTTTCTTTATTTAAGCTAGACTTTATTGTGATATTCAAATGTGCAGTAAGAGCATTAAGTAATTCACTAACGTTGTGACCACCATACGAATTCTCAAAACCAAACAGATTATCACTAATACTGGTAACTAAATTTACGTCAGATGATTTGTCTCTTAAATTTGCCGTTGAGACTGGAGACTCTTCGTTAGCTTCTCTTATTTGTTTTAACTCTTCGTTAAGTGCATTTATCGCATCATCTATTTGAGGTTTAATATTTACATTGAATGTACCCTCGCCCGGTCTGCTACTTACAACTACATCAATGTTTACTGAATTATCGTTTATATCTCTAGAGTATGTAATCTTGTGTCCTCTATCCTCGCTATCTGAAACATTAAAATTAACGACAGCACCAAGTTCCTTCAGCCTATATAATTGTGTTGCAACATCTATAGCAGAAGAATCAGACACCATGCTTCTACTACCATCAAAATATGTTTTGCCATTCTCTTCTCTGGAACGAGAATATTTAAGTTTCAGATAATCGGAAGCATAAAATGGCATACCTGATTCAGAGTATACTATACTGCGCATAGACGATGAATCAAGTCCATTGTTAGCTACATTGTTAGGGTCTAATATATCAGAAGAATTTCCTACAACCTCGTTGAATACTATTATCGGCTTACCAGTATCATCAGTGAATATAGAATAATACTTCTTATCAATTCCTTGAAGAGCCATGATAATAGGACCGGCATTCTTAACAAGGCCTATACGTAATACGTTACTACCTTCAGCAAACTTCAGTACACTACTGTCCTCAGAAGTTGATATTTTATCTCTTAGCTCTTTAAGCTTCTGAAGTGTATCACCATTAACATTTGATGATAAGTTATCACTATTAAGCTTATCATGAAAATCTGATATTGTGTTTGTTATTTTATTCACAAGCTTCTTATCACCAAGCATTAATTTGCCAGGAGAAAACAGAACGCTCTTTATATTCTCATCATTAACCTCAATGTTTGCTTGGTCCAATCTTCTAACCGCATATTGATATGCAGAACCACTAATATGCAATCTTTCGCAACAACCCTTGTTTATTATAGGACACGAAAAAAAACTTCCCATATTATTATTTTTTTTATTTACAGTTTAACATTAGTACAACCAATCTTTTTACTCTCATCCTTACCAGTATCACCATATTGTTCACTTTGTTCATTAATACCGTTAAGTACATTGTCGAATGAGCTACTGCCAGTGTTAGTTTGATTTCTTACTATCCTACTCCTCACTCTCTTATTAGTACTACCGGATGCTAAATTATTTGGTTTTTCGATAGGTTTAGTTTCAGTATTAGATGTTTGTTGAATAATGGCATTTTCAGAGTATAAAACACCAGTAATATCAAGCGATGATACGGACGATTCTATTGCATCAACATAATCCTGAATATTTACACCATCGGGAATAGAAGCACGTGTAGACGTTATACCAAGATTTTTAGCATCATCTTCACTAAGCTTGTCTTTGTTGATTGTTATCCTTTCAGCATAATAACTTCCGTCTGCCGCCGGGATAAGAATGTACGACCAACCTTTAATAGATGCATCATCACTGTTTGTTATGCTTGTGAAGTTGTTTATTTTGTTCTCATCAACACCAGATAACAATCTGCCTTTTTCAAATCTTGCAACTTTTATTTCTGACGCAACTTTATTTACTGCATCATCTGGAGACATTCCACCATCAATAAGCGACTTGTATCTAGCAGAATTCTTTATCGTTTCAGATATTGTACTAAACTCTGAGCCTTTCTTTGTGTTGCGTATTCTAGATACATTACCGGCATTTGTTATTGCAAGCACAAAAGTTTCCTTAATAGGAGTTGCATAATTATCTATTCGTGTAACATCAAATACAACATAATCAGTACCACTAATATTTCTTACATTATCCTTAGTCAAGAACGACTTGCTTATACTATCAGCTCTTACAGCTTTCAATACAATTGCAGAAGAACTGTTTGGTGATTGTATTATTATGTTGTTGCAAATAGTACCATTCTTGGCAAGTTCTGATATGACGTGTTGTGATACAGCATAATCGTAACCATATTCCTTAGCCTTATTAAGTGCCTCGTCATCCTTTTTGTTTTGATATTTACTATTGCCTGACTTGTAAATATCTGATATTGCTGTCTCTTTCATTGCATTCTTTTCTCTTTCAGAAAGCTCTTTTGGCTTTTCAACATTTGCTCCTGTATCAGTAACACCAGTATTATTGTCAACTACATTTTGCGCAACATCATTTATAGTCTTTGGATTTGCTTGTGCTTCTTTCTTTTCTACATTTTTCTTTTCTTCTTTTTCTTTTGCTACCTGAGACGAAACATTATTATCTACAGCCTTAGTTCTGTTGTTGTTATATTCAGATACAGCATTCATCGTCCGTAGTTGATTCTTGATAATCTTAATCTGATTGTTTATCTCATCACCAAACCTGTACCCAGTATTGACAGCAGCGTCATACATAGAAACTAAACTTTTGATATACGAAATATCTTCTTGTGCAAGATTATTCCAGTCTAGTTCTTTCGTTCCTCTAATGCTGTTTTTTAAGTCGTTAGTTATAAGTGTAGCTTGTAAATTCGTTGCACGTTTTTGTTCATACAACTCAGATTCTTTTGCAAGGTCTATCTTACCCTCACTTAAACCTTTTAATTGTTCTTCACAAGCAGCACGTTCTAGGTTTATATCGGCAGCTTGTAAATAGGATACAAACTCATCACTGCCACCTACCATGCTTTCAAAAGTTTCTGCTTGATTTGAATCCAACGATGATAAGTAAACGCCACGTTTAACAACATTCCAACTACCCCATTGAGCAGCAGCATTTTCCATGCTTATAGTGTTGTATTTACTTCCGTTAGGTATACGTGAATTTTTTATTCGTTTACCGTTTTCATCAAGCAAAAATATCTCATCGTGTAAGTTCGCAACATCAACCTTTGCATCACTAAGTATTTCAGAGAATGCTGTTTTACGAGCGATAAGACTTCTTATATAATCTTTGGCCGAATCACTTTTATATCCACTACCAATTATAGCCTTACTCTTCATAGTGTGTTCGATTTCGGTGTTAATCTTCTCTGCCAAAGGAAGTAAGAAGTCTCCAAAAAAGTGACCACTATCTACGGTAAATAACGACTTTGTTGTTTCGTCAGCCTGCAAAGCACTAAGAGAGTCTAATACATCACCAAGTGCCTCAGCATTTTTGCTAAGAGTTCTTATTGCAGTTGCATATTGAATAATCTTACCTATGATTCCTTTTTTCTTTTCAGCTTCATCTAACAGCTTGCTTTGTGCTTCTGCTCTAACTTGTCTTTCATTATTATCTATTTGTTTAGATGGGTCATCATTAGATACTGTCAACTCTCCTTTCGTTTTGTCATCAGGTAGACTCATGCTAACATTTGGTTCAGCATCAGATAGATTCATTCCATCCACACCTTTACTATCAGGTAAGCTAATATCCTTTGGTTCAGAACTTGGTGTAGTTGTATCTATTTTTCCACCATTATTATCAGGTAGACTTGGATTTACATTTGGTTCACCATTTGGTGTAGCACCATTAACCTCAGGGTCTGGAGCTGCCTTAGCAACTGACTTGTCTGTTTGAGCTGCATCCCACAACTCCTTCTTTCTACCTTTAGACAATCCAAACATTTTATTGTCGCTTACTGCACTTGCATTTTCTTTAGCTTTTTCTTTCGATTCAACTTCTTGACTAATATTAGAATTAATTGTTTCTGAAGATGGAGCATCAGCACCAACAGTATGTCTAACCTCACTAGCAACAGAGTGGTCGATTTTATCAGTTGTTACACCTTCGGTATTTAATCTTTTAGCTCTCTCAATATCAGATGCAACTCTGTCTGCTTCGTATTTTGCACGGCCAAACTGTATAGCTCTTGCTCCTCCGGCAAATAATGCACCTGCAAGAAAAGAACCCCAACCGTCTTTAGATTTTGTAAAATCATCAAACATGTGCTCTGATGCATACAGGTATGGAGTTGCACAAACGGTAGACATCTTTCTTATGAATTTGTCAGCCTCATTATTATACTCCCATTCATATTGCTTTGCTGATTCTGAGTTCGATACAAATGATGATATTACATCATCGCCAGCCTCATCAGCACCAGAGAAAATCATGTTTGCAGGTGTAGACCTAAGAGCCTTCCATAGAGAACCTTTTGAGAATTTGCCATTAGGAAACAACTTAGAAAGGTCATCACCATACATGTGCTCCTGAAGACCGGACATCAATATGGTTTTACCAACCTGCATGAGAAGCTCAGTCTTCAGACTATTAGATGCACGTTTCATATCCTCATCACTGATAGTCATAAGTTGTTTGTACGTATCACTATTCTCGAAATCGTTTTTAACCTTTTGAAATATCTCTGCTTTAGCTCTTTCTTCTGCATATTCATATTTCTGTTGGTCTGATACATAAAACAATTTTGGGTCATTAACGATTGAATCATATATCTCTTGCGTTCTACCTCTTAGGCTTTTATCCATCTCTTCTTGAACAAGGACGTTTAACCTATCGTTAGCAACATCTTGTTTTGTTTCCTGTATGCTAGATATTATCTCATCGTAAACACCCGGCTGTTCTTGCATGGTTGTATGAAACGCTTCATTCATTGCTTCTGTAACATAATTAGAAGCTGCCTGAATTTTAGCATTATTAGCTATGCTGCCTGCCTTGATTATAGCTTTGTTTGCAAGTGATAATTTAGATGCATCTTGTGATGTCTCTGCTGCAACTCTACTTGCTTTGGCAGCAACCTTTACAGCTTTACCGCCGATAGAACTTAGGCCTTTACTTAAAAGTACTGCTGCGCCCCTGCCTGTTACGAATGAGCCTGCCATATCAGTAGCAGATGATACAAGACCTTGAACAAATGCCATTCCTCCATGTGTTGTAGGATTGTATAGGTTTTGAGACATTTCATTTCTCTCAGCCTTATCCGTATCGATAGTTGCATTCTTTGAAACCTTATCAGCATAAGCATTATTCCAAAACCAATAACTATCTTCTCCGTCAGCATTCTTACCACTAGACACAAATTTTGCAGCAGCATCCCAACCATTCCAAAGAAGTTCTTTTGCTGCTCTAACACCAGATAATGTTCTAATTGTAGACGCAAGTGCTGATGTGCCCAATGTAGCAATCCAGTCGTATGCTCTCTCAAATACTCCTGCTTGCTCTTCTACAAGTGGTAATAGTTTAGCATCGAGTAGTGCACATACAGTCTCGTAACTAGCACCATTTTCTGACAAACTATCAGCTGTCTTAAATATTCTTTGAAGCAAATTCTGGTTTACACTTTTTAGCTGAGAATCACCTTTGTATGTATCAAGCACCCTAGACCAACTCTTCTTCCCATCAGAATAAGTATAACGTGACATTGCTTCATCCATGTATTTCTCATCTATATCTTCATAAGGTGTAGATGTCATTGCATCATCAAAAAGCTTTGCCTCATACTTCTGAGTCTCCTGATTGATAATCATTTGCCTGTAAGAAGAACGAGCATCTTTTATGTCCTTATCCTCATATTTCAGATAATGCATATACTTTTTATCTGATGCTCTATTCTCATTCAAGCCTACTGATGTTATGAACTTTCTATGCTTTTCACTTCCAGTATCAACAGCTTTTCCGGGATTCGTTATATTCTCAACAAGAGCATTGTATTCAGCTTCTGCATCATCAATCTCATTATTATAATCTTCAATACTATAGTTAGGGTCGTTATCGAGCTTGTCCTTTGCAGTATTCTCTCTTCTATCCCTTTGCTCTTTAGCTAGTGATATGTCTTGACTAGCTGTATAATTCGCATTATAATATCGAACATGAGGATATGTCTTACCACCTTCAAGCTCTTCTGGTAGATATGCAACAAAGTCTTTTCTATCATAGAGACTTCTTTTGACTTCAAGTGGCAAACCCTTTAGTTGTTCATACTGTGGGTCGTTAACGAATTTCCTGTTAAAACGTTCTTCATCAACAGCATCGTTTATTAAACGTTTCCTGTCTTTAAGCTTTATTTTGGCAACATGAACTGTTGCTCTACTCCCATCTTCGCGTTCAACCTCTTTATCTTCATATAGTTTTTTTACAGCATCATCACCAAACATTAACCCAAATATTCTGTTTGTGTATTCTGCTTCTGCTCGGCTGGGAGCTATATTGAAATTTTTAACAAACTCAGACCTTTCACTTTCAGTCAGTTCTGAATATGATGCTGCAACTGTATTATCGAAAAGTCCGTCTTTTGTAATATTTTTTACGTCATGTGCCATACTAAAACTATTTATTCTTCATAATAATTATCTGATTGTGTAGCTGCATTTCCATTTGAAACTCCACTATTAGCGAATATACCACTAGCATTTGTTGTTGCTATTGGATTGAATTTGAATATGCCTTTATTTACTGCATTACTCAAATCTTCATACGTCATGTTGTTCAATAATATTGTTCTTGTTATAGGCTCATTAACATCCCTTGTGAATTCTACATAAACACCACCATTTGTACCCTGATGGATTGTAGCACCATATCTATCCAACAAGTTGACTATTGTAGATGCGTCTACATCACCATTCAATACTCCTTGTATGCTAAAGTCAAAAGCCTTAACACCATTAACGAATGATTTCTTTTCGTCTTCTGTTTCGTTTCCTGTAGCTCTTTTGCCTTGAACACCAAATGCATTATTCATTGCGGCTAACAAGCCGAATAGGATAGATGCATTTTCTTTAGACATAACAGGAGCACTACCAGTGTTTTGGTCCTTATCTACAAGCTTCTTTATTATTGCACTTTCTATGTTATTTTGGTAGTTACCTTCGCTGTTTACACTAACATTAGATATTTCTTCTTTCAATTTATCTCTTTGATTCCTAATCGCATCAATCAATACATTCACCAAGTCATAGCTAATAATTCTACCAGTATACGCATGATTTGATGTTGGTGCATTTGTATTACCATAACCTGAGCTTGACGATTGTGCAGTTGGTGCAACGTATCCATCCTTATTTGTTACTGACAAATCGCCATCGCTATCAATGTCATATCTACTTGAATAATAAGAACCTGCATTCCTACTGAAATTATACTTCTCTTCTCTTGTATTAACTTTCATCCAAGCATCAAGTTGGGCCTTGTATAATGACGCGTTACCACCACCGCCACTGCCACTTCCGCCACCTTTACCTGCTTGTCTTGCCTTTGCGATTTCCAATTCGTTCTTCAGCTTTTCTTGCTGCAATCTCAATATCTCAGCCTCATTGTTCTTCGTTTGTATATCTTCTTGCAGCGTCACTCCATTAATGAAATTCACAAGAAGATTTCTTTTGAACTGCTCCTTTTGAACTTCATCATAATTGCCATCGTTCATTTTGCTAGCTTCAAAGATTCTATCTATCTGTTCTTTAGCACCATCTATTTGTCCTAGATAATCTTGAACTTCAGATGTATATCCATATCTCTTAACAACATCGACAAGCTCTGTAGCTTTGTCTAGTTCATGTGAAGACATAAAGTGACGCTTAGATATTTGAGCTCCATATTCTTTTGCTTGCTTATATGAGTCGGTAGCATCGAAGGCATTGTATACCTCATCACCATTCTGTCTGTGCTTCATGAACTCACTCATAGACATTCCTATATAATTCTTATCAACAAACAAATTCTTATTCTCATTTGACTTGATTATTGAATCATTAAGTAATGTACGATACTCAGCAACAGATGCCAATATTGGAGATACTTCTCCCTTAAACGATGCTGCCAATGCTCTTATCGCATTATTATTATACATGTTGTATCTGTTCCTTATGAGATGAGTTGACAAGTCTCTAACTCTATCTCTAAAAGCAACAAGAGTATCATATTGTTCTTTGTCTTTCTCAGGAGATAATAGGTCGATTGCGTTCTGAACTTTATCTTCCATATTACCAACTTGGTCTATCTGCGTCTGCTTATCTATCTCATTACGTACTGATATGTTATGAAAGAAATTATATGCAGACATATATGCATTAAATGCGCTATCTGTCGATTGCTGAAACTCCTTAGCGTACGATGGATTGATAGCCTGTTTGGTATCAGGACTGTCAAACATTTTATTGTAATCATTCAGCAATGATGCGAATACTGTATTGCTGGCTGCCATATATTATTATACTGTTTTATTGTTTTCTTATTGGTGGAATGTCTCTTAATTGACTCGTCTGAAAGATAGGTTTATATACATCCTTGTCATCCAATTTTTTACCACTATATTTTTTTAATTCTTCATCTCTGAGTTTCTCATACTTTCGCTTTACAGCTCTAGAAATATGTGATATATCATTAACACTTTTATCTGAATCGAATATGTATTGTGCTTTTTCATTTACTCTATTATCATAATACTCACCAATAGCTGCAGCAGCAGTAGATGCTTCACTCTTAGTTCTTTCGTACTTCTGGTCGTTAAGAGCTCTCTCTTTGGTTACTCTATCTTGTTCTGCTCTCATTGCATTTAAGAACATTTGATTACCAGTAGCAACTGCTGTTTGTAGATTAGAAGCGTTTTCCTTCTGTGCTGTAAGGGCAAGCTGTGCATTCTGTGCTTCAATTCCTGCATTCTCTTTTGCAACAGCAAGTTTATTCTGTTCATTTGCTTGTCTACCTTTTATGGCAGCATCAGAAAGTGCTTTCGACATCTGGCTCAACAACCTTTGTTTTGCTATTCTCTTCTGTGCCATAGTACCTTGTCCGTCTTCAATGTCGGCAAGCTGTTGTTGAAATGACGATTTAATGTCTGCAAGCTCAGAACTATAATCTGCATCTATTGCATTAAGTCTAGTTCCTACTTGTTGAGCATTGATATGCTGATAAGAACCTATAGTGCTATTACGAAGACTGCTTGCTATATCATAATCTTCTTTTGGATTAGACTGCAAGTAATCGTAGAATTGAAGTCCAGATGAAGCTGCCGATGCAGCACCTACTGCAAGTTGTCCTGCTTCTGCATGTTTCACTCTTAGCTTTCCGCCACATGCAAATATCTCTTGTGTCATATCATCATCATTTTGCCCAGAAGGTATTTGTCCGTTTCTTTCAAGTTCAGAAGAATCGACCTGCTCTCCAACTTCATCTCCTTCTTCTTGTTGTTCCTGTACCAATTGCATGAATTCAGCTTTCTCTTCATCACTAAGACTAGCAAAAAACTTATCCATTCTTTCTTGGTACATCTTTTGTCTCTCTATCTCTTGCGATTCAGAAAGCCTACTCATGTTTGCCCGGAGAGTATTTATCGCAGCATTCGATGAACCTTCCTTTTGACATAGTTCTGCAAAGTATTCTGCTACATCCGCATAAGTCGTAAGGTTAGGTTTTATCTTGAATTTCGTTCTGAACTCTTGTGGTATCGTTATTCTATTTGAGAATACGTAATCACCATAAATGACTTCGCCCTCTTCAACAAGGTCTTGATACCGTTCATCTTCAGCCATTAGTACGCCGCCATTAGGGTTTTCCTCATGAGTACCGCCGGCATTTATTTTGTTTATATGATTGTCAAATACAGTTCCGTACATACCTATATTTTTTGTCTAATTTATGATTATCTACACAGTTATACGACCATTAAGTTGAATACATTTCAAAACGTCATATAACGACAAGGAGTTCTCTTTAACAAACTGCCTTGGAGTTTTACCACCCAAATCACTGTTAGGCTTGTCAGCATCTTCAATATCAAACGGTCTACCATTACTATAACTGTCTAATATTGAGAATAGTGCATAACTTTGCATCTGCTCTTCAGGCAAGTCATTTGCTGAATATGGAGTGTTAATATCAAACCCAACAGGTGGATTATACCCAGAAGATGAATCGTGTTCTGCATACAAAGCTCCTGAATCATGGATTATCTGGTTGGTAAATGGTACATAAGACAATGAGCCATCTTCGTTCGTAACGAAATTATTATAGTCTGTATCATCTATCACTGTAGAGATAAGTCCATTATCTGATATTACATCGTAGGTAGAGCCTTCTTTTTTGTCAACAAGATTCGATGGTATTATTGGCCTAACATATTTATTAAGCCAATCGTTCATAGTCCCTGATGATAATTGTTGTTTTACTCTTCCGTTTCCGCCAACATAAGATGCCGATATTAACTCGCTATTTGATACTCCTTCAGGTACTTTATAGTTGCTTTCTATAAGGTCTTTTATGTAATTGTTTCTACCTCTTATGTCAGCTGCAACACACTTTGTCATCGTTTCAAATGGTAGGGAGAATCCTATGCAGTCATCGCCGGCTTCATTTCTGTGCCATTTGAATCCATTGGCAATTGCTTTATCAATCTTATCACACTCATCTTCAGTGAACATATTATAATCGATTGAGCCATTAGTCCATTGTTCATAGAACGAATCAAGTCCAAACAATGTAGAGTCGTATAACTGGTCACTATCGAAACGTTTACTGCCATCGTAAGTGTTTTTGTCGGAATCATATACGCCACGTTTTGCACAGCCGCCATAACCTTCTTTCAGTTTCGAGTTTCCGACATAAGCACCTTCTCTATATATCGCCCACTGAAGAGCTTCTCGTTCATCGTCATCAAGTCCGCAATCTTTTGCAACATTGCCTATCAACAACTGAAGTTGCTCATCATCATAGAATGATTTAGCAGAAGAGTTTTTATCGGTGATTAAATCCCCATAAATGTTTCTGGCGTAAGTATTGTGGTCTGTATCGTACTTTGAAACGTCAGTGCTCAATTCGATATAAGAATTGAAGTCTCTCGCTGTAGGAACAAACTTACTTCTACTCGGCTTTTGTATATTGTTTGTGATAGTATTATTCATTGTAGTAACACTAAAAAATAAAAGTATCGTCAGGAAATAGGTTCGCATATCTTTGTTGGTAATGTTTTAATTTTCCGCCATGAGCATAACTATTCAAGAATGCATTTTCTTCTTGTTTCTTTGCGAGATTCTCAGCAGCTGCATCCATCTTTGAGTCTTGCATAGCATTTGCAGTTTTATTTACTTCCGATTGTGCAGCGGCCATTGCTTTAGCTTTATCCCTAGCTCTCTTTCTACCAATTAGACCGCCGGCAAGACCACCCAATACACCAACGGCAGCACCAATAGCAGCTCCCCAAGGACCAAATGTCGCACCTGCTTTAGCACCGGCAGCACCTGCTTTCAAAGAGCCTATTGCTGTTTGCTTTTTATATCCTTTTTTTAGATAATCCTTTGATGATATGTTAGTGTTTATGTTCTGTGCATTCTCAGAATCATTAATAAGTTGGTCTACAGATGATGAAGAAAATCCACGAGCAGCAGTCTTAGCTTGTTCGGCAGAACGCTCTGACGCTAACTCTTCATTAATCTTTGATGTTTGTTTTGCTGTGTCTGCAATAGCAGAGCCCATTTCCATTACACCAGATACAACACCGCCGGCTTTATTCATTGCGCTACTAGCATCACCACCTTTATCGAAGTATCTTGAAACCTTACCTCTACTATCGATTACCTTGTATCTCATAGCTATTTAACTGTATATGTTGTTAATCCTGCTTTTCTAAAACTATTGAACCACTCCGAACGTCTAGGTAACAAAGAGTTCAATTGATTTGCTATTAATACCATCTCATCTACAGAAGGAGTTCTTAACATAGAATCAAGTCTATCAAAATCTTTGTAGTATTCATTTTGACGTATTTGATATGTCTGCATATCAGCAAGTCTTGTATTTGGACCTGTCTTATCAAGATTTGCAGATGCAAGTTCAAAAACTATATAGCTTACTAACGCCTTGATAAACACAGGATTAGATGGTATGAGAAGTTGTTCGTGTTCATCTATAGGTAGTCCATAGTATTTAATGACAAGTACACAGTCAGTATAAGAACTGTATATGACATTACCCTTAACCATGTAGAATCCATGGCCTGAATTACTATGGTTTAGAGTATCGATAGAGAAACTATTACTTTTAAGTAATGGTACTCCTGAAGCCTTGGCAATAACGCCTTCTACATTAACAACGCCAGATGGCAAATATCCTATACCATCTTCAACTTCTACTTCAGCTACATTCTCAAATAACAATTCTGTTCTCTGTAGAATGCCTATGAACTCAGTTGTATAATCTATGACATCTGACTTCTGTAACTTACTCGTAGAATCACGCTTCAACAGTCGTTCTAATACGGCATCTATTGTAGTCCATTCTAAATTTTTTCCCATTTCGTAAACAGTTTATTTAGTATAGCCTTTGTGTTTGTGCTCTTTAGTTTATAGTTCCTACAGAACAAAGCATTAGGCTGTCTTGTATATTCAGCAAACTCACTAGCAACTTTGAATGAAGGTCTTACTACATACGTCATTTTATTGTTTGCTAGTCCATCTGGTTCAAACACTAACCATGGATAATTCTCATAATCAGTCTTTATCACATAGTGCTTTTTCTTTTTCATCTCAGGAAGCGTCTTCCAGTATTCGATAGACTTTTGCCAGTCAATACGGGGATTAGAATCTGCCTGCTTAATGAAGCCAAGTTCAAAAGCAGCTCCACTATTTTGGTAATCGTTGAGAGAGAAAAACATCTTTCCTATACCGTCACCAAGATAAACAGTATTACCAGTTGTAAGGAGCTTCCTATAATGCTTCAATAGTGCATTATATATGGTTAACACTGCATGTGATGGCTCTTGCTTATAACCACTCAACGGTTGGTTTTGTTTATCGCGAATAATAAATTTACCAAACCGTTTGCGTAAATTTTTATATATAGGAGAGTTAGACATGTTTGAAACAAATTCAGTTTGCACAAATATAGAGGAAATTAGAAAAGAATTACTTGATGATGAATATGAGGAATTTATAAAGTGCATAACCGAAATTCCATTTATCAATTATCTAATATCACCTGATAGGAAAAGAGTAGCAGATTGTGAAAAAGATGAAGATGGTAGGGTTATAGTAGACCTTACTCATCCGCACATATTAGAAAACATGTCATATTTCACGGAAGCTCGTGATAACATGAAGAGACTTGGAAAATATTGTCCCTATGAAAAATCAATAAGCAAAACTTCT
>Ga0310690_10001137_pt1 | contig 49411 bp, 36 predicted proteins | sample AusTroGonzalo_MG_2_FD_207661 | JGI IMG/M metagenome (GOLD analysis project Ga0310690, IMG submission 207661) | Bovine rumen microbial communities from tropical cattle in Woodstock, Queensland, Australia - Gonzalo_04 (v2) (version 2) | ecosystem: Host-associated > Mammals > Digestive system >... | reverse complement strand
AAAATTGAGGAGTTTTTTGGTCATTTCGACCATAGGTACGTATTAGATGGTATCACATATAAGGGCAATCCTTTTGATGAAACATCATTTAGCCGAGGCGAACTTACGGATCTTTATTCGCGGATTGTCAATGTGTTTTCGCATCAAGGGTCGTTTTTTGCTCCTGCAAAGATGAATGAGGATAATAAAGATTCGCTTAAAACTTTATTCGATCATATCAAACGGAAATATCATTTTATCTTACCCGATTTGACAGACATACGTAGTGAGAAGCAAATCTATGATGACAAAAGAAAAAAAAACAGAAAATAATTGAATCCAAAAACCGATAGAAAACATGGAACAGACATCGAAGACCCCTATGAACAAGCATGAGAAAGAACAGCTTTTCAGAGCTTTGTGGAGCATTGCTGACGAACTGCGTGGCGCTATGACTGCCGATAATTTCCGCGACTATATGTTGTCGCTTCTCTTCTATCGTTATATTAGCGCTCGCTATGAATCGAAAGTTCGCGAAGAACTGGGAGCCGACCTCCCCACCAATAAATCGCTCGTGGATTGGTACGAAGAGAACGAAACCGATGTGCGTGAGTTCGAGGATATGATGCTTCAGAGCACGCACTATATCATCAAACCGCGCTATCTGTGGAGTAACATCTACGAACTGGCACGCACGCAGAGCGATGTTTTATTGACGGAGCTGAAAGATAGCTTCCGTCATATCGAGGAGGAATCTTTCAAAGGTGCTTTTAAAGGGTTGTTTTCGGAAATTAACCTTGACAGTGAAAAACTAGGCAAGGACCGCTCAGTGCGCAATAAAACAATGTGTAGTATCGTATCTACACTGGAAGAGAAACTTTCTGAGTTTGACCGCAATAGGGATATTCTTGGCGATGCCTACGAATATCTCATTGGACAGTTCGCAGCAGGAAGCGGCAAAAAAGCTGGTGAGTTCTATACCCCCCAACAGGTGAGTACCATCCTTTCGCGTATCGTCACGCTCGACTGCCAAGACCCTTCAACCGGCCCCAAGAAAGAGTTGCGTAGCGTACTCGACTTCGCTTGTGGCTCTGGCTCGTTGCTGCTCAACGTTGCCAACCAGTTGAAGGGGAACGGTGGCAAGATAGGAAAAATCTACGGCCAGGAGAAGGAAATCACCACTTTCAATTTGGCTCGCATGAATATGTTGCTTCATGGTCTGCATGACTCTGAATTTGAAATTTTTCATGGCGACACACTCACTAACGACTGGCCTTTGTTGAGGGATGGCAATCCGGTGAAGCCCGTCACTTTCGACGCTGTGGTGGCCAATCCTCCTTTCAGTCTCAAATGGAATCCAGACGATGCAACCGCCAACGATCCTCGTTTCCGAGACTATGGTGTAGCTCCGAAAAGTGCTGCCGACTTTGCTTTCCTGTTGCATGGATTCAACTATTTGAGCGACAGCGGAACTATGGCTATCATTCTGCCTCATGGTGTGTTGTTCCGTGGTGGTGCAGAAGCGTCCATCAGGCAAAAACTCATCAACGATGATAACATTGACAGTATCATAGGGCTTCCGAGCAACCTTTTCTATTCCACGGGCATTCCAGTGAGCATCATCGTACTGAAGAAATGTCGCAAAAGCGATGATGTTCTCTTCATCAATGCTGCTGAATATTTCGAAAAGGGTAAGAAGCAGAATGTGCTGCTCCCCGAGCATATTGACAAGATTGTAGAAACGTATCGGACTCGTACTGAGGAAGACCGCTTTAGTCGCCGCGTTAGCCTAAAAGAAATTCGAGATAATGACTTCAACCTGAACATCACACGCTACGTGAGTCTGGCACAAGAAGAAAAACAAATCGACTTGGATGCAAACCATACCTTGCTTACTCAGATAGATTCTGATATTGAAGCATCGAAAAAGAAACTGAATTCTTTTTTGAAAGAGCTGGGGTTGGATATAATGTAAATTCATTCTAAAGTATTATAAATGAAAGAAAAGATAGCAAGACTGTGCTGGAATACGCACGATTGGAAACGTCCGTCTGGAAGTGAGGGGAAATCTGCTACAGATAGTTCGTATGAGAAAATAGTAGGATTTGGCCATGAAGAGTGGTTGCTTGACGATTCGAAGATTTTACCCGATGGCTATCACTATGGATTTTTACAACCCATGAATGTGAAGAGTCAGAAACATGCTGGCAAAGTTTATGACATCCATTTGTTTGCAATTTCGCCGAGAAAACAGAGGGTATATATTGGTTGCCTTAAAAATGCGGTCGGCCTTTCTGTGGAAGAAAGCAAACTTGCCTATGAATACTATAAGGCGAATAACTGGATTGATGAAATGAAGCAGGACATCAAATATGCTGGTGGGATCATCAAAGATTTGAAACCATCCATGATGTTCAATGTGAAATTTAGGTTTGATGATGCTATTATCAATTATTCAAACCAGCCAATTTTAAAACCTGAATCTATCGGACATCGCTATACTCTGATGGATAAGGTGGGCGATTTTGAATATGAGTTGGATGATGAGGGTAATGTAGAGACCTTGGATACAAGCATAATTACCCGCATTACCAAAGCTGGTGAGATTCTGATAGACCCTCTCCATAAGAAAATTCAGAACGCCGTAGTTGAACTTTTGCAAGATCAATATGTACACTTATATGTAGAGAAGGGTACAGATGTTACGATGAAGCAAAAGGTGGACATAAAGGGTTTGCTTAAAGATTCTGAGGAATGGCATTATTTCGAGGTAAAAACATATTCAGCCAAACGGAGTATCCGCGAGGCGTTGGGACAAATTCTGGAGTATGCTCATTATCCATCGAAGAAACGGGCAAAAAAACTGTTTATTATCGGTTCGGAAAAACCCGATGAAAAAGATAAGGCTTACATGGAAATGTTACGAAAGACTTACGGATTACCAGTCTGGTTCAGATGGTATTCCTTCGCAGAAAACAAATTGTATGATGAAATCTAAATATACTATTATGGCAGAAATACATTACAAAACACTTGCGGAATGTGAAGCCGCGATTAAAACACTAGAGTCAATAGGTATGCCTGTACCACAGTGGGCTTTGTCGCAACGAGCAAAACTAATGGGAGCAGCGAGTGGTAGTCCGGTAGTGCAAGACAGTGAAACTCCCATTTATGACACTTTGGTAACCAATTATCCATACGGTGATATGCCGCAGGAGAAAATCAAATGCATAGAGGACACTGTCAATCAAATTCTGGAGGATGGTCCACACGCGGAAGAACCTGGCCTGCTGCTGGGAAAGATACAGTGTGGTAAGACGGACACCTTCGAGGACATTATTGGCCTGGCATTTGATAAAGGTATTGATGTTACCATTGTGTTTACCAAAGGAACGAAACCTTTGGCTCAACAAACACTGATGCGAATGAAAAAAGACTATCGCTTTTTCAAAGCATCGGACGACTTAGAGCAGCGGGCAACCATCAATATCTATGACATCATGGATATATGGAAAAATTTGAAGCAAGCAAAGGTAGAAGGGTGCAAAACTGTTATTGTCTGCAAAAAGCAAGCGACGAATTTGGATCACCTCATTGACATGTTTTCTAAACATTGCACTTTCCTGAAGAAAAAGAAAGTGTTGATAGTAGATGATGAGGCTGATTTCGCCAGTCGAAACTATCGGTCTGTAAAATTAGAGGCTCTCAAGGACAAAGACGGCAATCCTTTGGCACAAAAAGCTGAGACGGAAATGGCGAAGATTAGTCAACAGATTGACGATTTTAGAAAAATTCCTGAGTATTGCCGCTACCTTCAGGTGACTGCGACGCCATATTGCCTGTATCTTCAACCGCAAGGGGAATTGAATCTGAATGGCAATATTATTAAGCCTTTTAAACCTCGTTTCACCACATTAGTTCCAATACACAGTCTTTATATCGGAGGTAAACAGTATTTTGAGGATTCAAAAAATCCAGACTCAATGTACAGTCATCTCTTTCATCAGGTTGATCAGAAATGTATGGATGTGCTGGGGCATGAGGATAAACGATACTTAAAAAATGCGGTCGCTTCTGGTAATATCTATGGTCTGACATATACCCTTGTTTCTTATTTTATGGCCGCGGCAATCAGGCGTATACAAGTACGAGATGAAAAGAATAGAGACTATAAGACTAGTGCTCTGATTCATGTAGAAGTTGATAAGAAAAACCATGATTGGCAGTTGAGAGTTATCAATAGGCTGATTGATGATATCAAGAAAGCCATTGTGGACGAGGATCAGACGGACCAACGTATATGGCATGCCGTTGATATTGTCTATCAAGACTATGAACAATCAATCCTGAAGGGAAGAAATGAAGGGTTGATTTCAGTAGAACTGCCTAATAAAGAAGACGTACTTGATGAAATTCGCAATATCTTTAATCCTAAGAAAGTAAACTATCATGTTCAGGTAGTTAATTCTGATGAACAGGTCGTTTCATTGCTTGATGAGGAAACTGGCGAACTGAGCCTTGATACAGCTGCCAACATCTTTATCGGTGGCAATATTCTTGATCGTGGCATCACAATCAAAAATATGCTTTGCTTTTTCTATGGGCGTAATCCGAAAAATTTCCAACAGGACACCGTGTTACAACACGCTAGAATGTACGGTGCACGCTCGAAGGAAGATATGGCTGTTACCCGTTTGCACACAACGGCACAAATTTATAAGATACTCGTCCGAATGAACGAACTCGACAATCAACTACGAGAATGGTTCTTGGAGGGTAAAGATCAGAATGAGCCAAATGCTGTGTTTATCGGTTACGATAAAAATATTAAGCCTTGTTCATCGCAAAAGATTAAGGCCTCGAATACTTTGACCCTTAAACAGCAGACACGAATGCTTCCCATCGGTTTCTGGACTGGCACTAAGAAGGATATCTTGAAAACCGTTGAGAAAATTGATTCTATCATAGAAAATTTTCCCACATACAACGCTGAAGGATTCTTTGAGATAGACAAGAAAACTGTCGTCGAGATTCTTCAGATGATTGAATCCACCTATGTTTTCGACAGCAAATTTTATAATACAGACAGAAAGAATGACATCAAAGAACTTCTGTGTGCCATAGAATATTGTACCGACAAATCAAAAGGCAAGATATTTGCATTGCATCGTAAAGACCGTGACTTGAAACGCATCAGAGAGAACGGTGGTTATACCGATGCACCTGATGATGGTCGCACTGACTTAAAACCTGCACGAGAAATTGCAATTGATGCTCCCGTAATTATGTTTATCAGAGAGAACGGTGAAAAATCGGTTGATCCGGCAACAGGTGAAAATGTAGGATGGAATAACGCTCCCTTCTATTGGCCAGTATTGATTTCACAGTTGAACATTGACACAGTGATGTTTGCTTTAGATCAAAGCCGTAAAGGCTTAAGGACAGTTGTTGATAATTCAGATATATTGTCAGGTATTGATCCCAACGACGTTCTCTCCTTAACCTATGTTGGCAACCTCGAAGAACATTTTGGTGTTGAAGGAACAGTGTATGAAAATGAAGATTTCGAAATGGAATCCCGTTCCATTAAGGAAACTACGGCTTCTCGCTATTTAGAAAGAGATGAATTTGGTAATTGGAAAAAGAATCGTGATGTTCCTTTTGATGATGAACATGACCACGGTTTATATTCGTATAACAAAGGAAAATTCCCATTCGTTCTGAGACCGTTCAAGTACATGTTATTACGGAATGGTCGTTCTTTAGAAGCAGACCTTATGTTGTTGGAACTTGCTGATATTTCCAAATGGGACGTGATACCTGAAGGCGAATTAGACGAAAAAGGAGATTTGCTTGATCGAGAATCAGGTAGTGTCTTGTTACATGGAAGTGATACCATTTTGGATAAAAATATGGGCGAAACGGAGTTTGTTGATAAAACAATTACACAATGGACAATATTATATGCCATTCGTAAAGTTTTGAAATCCAGGAGGTATACAATTGATTGGGATAAAGTGTTTGAAGAAGAAAAATGAAAGCAACGATTCCATATGTCGAAAAAAAGTTTGAGGAGTTTAATCTGCAAATGTTTGCAGGGAAACTCCCCAAACTCCCGATTGAATTGAGCGATGCGAAGACTTTCTTGGGAAAGTGTGTCTATAAAAAACGCAGATTGCCAAATGGCGATATTGAAAACTATGATTTCAAACTCAAAATCAATACGCGTATTGACCTTCCTGAAAGTGAAGTAGAGGATACCATCATCCATGAGATGATACACTATTTCATTGATTTTTACCAAATGAAGGACAGTTCATCACACGGCCACCTTTTTCGTCATATGATGGAAGACTTCAACAATCGATTTGGACGCCACATTACCATTTCTCATAAATCAACAGCAGAACAAAGAGAACAAGCTTATGACAAGCGCCAGCATTATCATGTGGTTGCGGTTGTGTCTTTCAGTGACGGGAAACTGGGCGTGAAAGTACTCCCGCGAATTATTCAGCGCATCGTTAAGTATTATAATGTTGTCAATAATGACAAAAAAGTGGTAGGAATACAGTTGTATATGAGCAATGACATATACTTCAATCGCTTCCCAAATTCGTCAGCCTTTACCGTTCGATTCGTTAATATCCAGGAACTGATGCCACATCTTCAAGATGCAGAAAAATTAGGTTGTGATGGCAAAACAATTCTTCGTAATCAGTAATAATTGGAATTGAATATCCCTGTAGGCTGGCGCCAGCCATCCTACAAAATCTTAAAAGTCCCGAAGAATTGAAAGTAAACTTTCTTCTTCAAAACTTTTAATCTTTCGTGATTCCGTTGGGATTCGAACCCAAGACCCACAGCTTAGAAGGCTGTTGCTCTATCCAGCTGAGCTACGGAACCATTGCCAGACGGGATTTTGCGGCTGCAAAGGTACAAAAAAGATTTCATACGGCGCTCAAAATCGCCATTTTTTTCATTATTTGTACTTCTCGATGAGTGCTGCGGCACGTTCGTCGCCCAATTCTTGGGCTTTTTTCAAGACTTCAATTGCCTCGCTCTTCCGTTTCAGTTCGCCGAGCGCAACGCCTTTCACGATGTAGGGATCGGCGTATTCGGGAGCGACGGCTATGCCTAAGTCGGCGGTGCGGATGGCATCTTCGAGTTGATTGACGCGAAGTTGCAGCGAGGCCATTTCGGCGTAGTAGGTGGGTTCGGCGCGATTGAGCACGATGGCGTGGGCGATGTCGTTGAGCGCCTGCTGATACTGGCGAATCTTCGACTCGGCCTTGAATTTCAGGTAGTAAAAATCGTGCGAGGCGCGACCGAGCATCAGCGTGTCGTATTTGTTGTAGTCGCGCACAGCCTTGCGGGTCTCGCCAGCCTCGTCGAGCAATCGCCCACGCGCCAGATAGTAGGTCGCACTGATGTTGCTGTGGGGATTGACGGCAACGGCACTGTCGAGCAGGGCAAGGATTTCAGGCGTTTCAGCACCGAGCGCGGTCCGACACTGCGCCGCTTCGTAGAATAGTTCGCCATTGCGGATGTCGGTTTTCGTCAGGTCGATGAACATCTTGTAGGCGTCGGCGTAGTTTCCCATCGAGTAGATGACTTGCGCCTGCTGATGTTGATAGACGGGCTGAGGCTTGATTTCGTAAGCCTTTTTCGCCTCGCTCAAAGCCTTGTCGAAAGTCCACGAAAGGGCGGTGGAATCGGGGAAGTAGAGTTGTTTCTGATGGATGAGCGTGGCGAGTGCGGAATGGGCTTCGTCTTTCGCTTCCACGCGCTCGATGGCGGTCTGCATCGTCGTTTCAGCCTCGGCGAAATGGCGCGTCCAGAGTTGCTGTTGGGCACGGGCGGAATAGCCGTCGATGGCTTTCGGGAAGAAACGAATCATATCATCGACATACTGCGAATAAAGGGCTGAATCGCCGCGTTCGCCAGCCATCATCAGCGTCAGTTTTGCGCCGTCCAAGTCGCTCGGAAGTGCCGTGCGAATGGCTGTCCGACGCAGAACGGCATCGTTGATGCTCAGGCCGTTGGGCGCAAGCGTTGCGATGAATCGGGCATCGACGGCGTGGGTCTTTTCGTTGCTTTTCGAGTGTTGCAAAAGGCCGATGACCTCGCCATTCTTATTGACAAAGGGGCAATTGGCGGTGTTTTCGGGCAATTTTTCCTTGAAAATATAGTAGCCGTAGCCTTGGTCGCCGAATTTCTCGACATTTTCGACGGTATAGGTCTTGCTCGAACCGCCTTTGAGGGCATAGGTGATGAGCGAAACCTTGCTGTCGGGTGCAGAGTTCGACTTACAAAGCGGTGCAGGCTGCGTTACGCCATTGACGCGAAAACGGCACACGTCGTAGAGTTCGTTGGCTCCGTAGATGGCCTCGACATTGTGTTTCTGACCGTCGGCATCGATGCAAACCGCTGTTTTCGCGCCGATGAAAGGCGTCCATGCGCTCACGGCATCGCCCTGCGCACCGATGAAAACGCCGTTGGTCGAGGCGAGAATCGTGCCGTCGGCTTTGAAAGTGGTGAGCGTGAAGACCGATTTCCCAGCCTTCTGATTCTGGGCGACGGCGACCGCGAGGGTCAGCGTATAGATGATGGTTGTGACAATTCGTTTCATATTTTCTTTGATTTATTGATTCAACAATTGTTTGGCATTTTCGATGGCGGCCTCCGTGATTTTACTACCGCTGAGCATCTGCGCGATTTCCTCGATTCGCTCCGCGTCGGATAGCCGTTTCATACTGGTTTTCGTGCCGTTTTTCGTCTCGTTTTTCGACACTTTGTAATGCGTCGTTCCCATTGCGGCGATTTGCGGCAGATGCGTGATGCTGATGACTTGTCGGTCGTGTTCACCCATCTCGCGCATAATGTGCGCCATCTGCTCGGCCACGCGACCGCTCACGCCCGTGTCGATTTCGTCGAAGATAATGGTCGGAAGTTTCACGGCACCGCTAATCATCGCCTTCAGCGAGAGCATAACACGCGCAATTTCGCCACCCGAAGCCACCTCGCTGACGGGTTGCATCGGCGTGCTTTTGTTGGCACTGAAAAGGAACAGGATTTTATCGGCTCCGTCGGTACTCAATGGCTTCTCTGAGAGTTCGATTTTGAAGCGGATATTCGGGATTCCGAGCAAAACGAGCCGTTCCAGCACCTCTTTTTCGACTTGTCGGGCCGCTTTCGTGCGCACGGCGGTCAGTTTCTGGCTTTTTTTCAGGCTTTCCTGGCGTAATTTCTCGGTTTTTTCGCGTAAAACAGCCAGTTCCTCGTCACTGTTTTCGATGAGGCTGAGTTTCTGGCTGAGGTCGTCGCGAATGGCAATCAGTTCGGCCATCGTCGCTGCCTGATGCTTTTTCTGAAGCGAATAAATGAGGTCGAGCCGCTGATTGATTTGGTCGAGTTGTCGGGGGTCGAAGTCGATGTTTTCGAGTTCCTTTCCGATTTCGTCGGCGATGTCTTTCAATTCGATGTGACACGTGCTGAGTCGCTCGGCCAATTCGTTGGCAGTGGGGTAGAAGCGTGCCAGTTCGCCCATCTGTCGGGCGATTTTCTGCGTCCGCGAAACAATGCCGTTTTCGTCGTCGGAAAGCGTCGTTTCGGCCTCGTAGAGCACCGATTTGATGTCCTCGGCGTGGCTCATCGTGTCGCGTTGCTGCTCAAGTTGCTCCTGTTCGTCGTCTTGCAGCCGCGCGTCGAGCAATTCGTTGAGTTGGAAGCGCATAAAATCGGCACTTTGCTGGTTTTTCGCCACCTCCTCGCGGAAAATCTCGTAGTCTTTTTCGGCCTGTCGAAAATCATGAAATTTCTGTCGATATTCGTCGAGCATCGCCTTGTCGGCAGCGATAATATCGACCACCGAGCGTTGGAAATCCTCCTTGCTCAGCAGCAGGTTCTGGTGTTGGCTGTGAATATCGACCAACTGTTCGCCGAGTTCGCGCATCATCGTCAGCGAAACGGGCGTGTCATTGACGAAGGCACGACTTTTTCCGCTTGCATTCACCTCGCGACGCACGATGCAGTCGTTGGCGTCGTAGTCGATGTCGTTTTCCTTGAAAAACGGCTCCAACTCGTAGCGTCGAAGGTCGAAATGGGCCTCGATGACGCAGCGTTCCTCGCCTGCTTTCAGCAGTTTCGCGTCGGCGCGGTTGCCCAAGAGCAGGCCGATGGCCCCGAGAATGATGCTTTTTCCCGCACCTGTCTCACCCGTCACAACAGAAAAGCCCGACTGAAAGTCGATGTCGAGTTCGTCGATGAGCGTGAAGTTCTTGATATACAGTTGTTTCAGCATGATTTACTGCTTGATTTTCTCCCAAGCGTTGTTTTGCGAGGCATTGATGTTGAAAAGAATGTCGTAGATGCTCTGCTTCTCCTTCTGCGTGCCTTTTCCCTGATAAATATTGGCGAGTTCGTCGCGTTTGTAGTCGGTCCAGATTTGCGGCAGAAGGCTCAGCGGCTTGTCTTCGTGGCACTTTTTCAAGTGGGTTTCGATGGCGGTGGTGATGTTGGTTCGTCCGCGCTCGGCATTGCTCGCCATTTCGTCGAGTCCCGTGCGATAATAGTCGTATTGCAGTTGTCGGAACGGTTGCATCGCGCCGTCGAGATAATCGTTGATGATGGCGAAGCGGTTGCGGCTGTTGTCGAACGCCTTCCAGCCCGGATAATTCAGGTTTTGGGCATTGTTGGCGAGGTTCATACAGCGTTGCAGAATGTCTTCGCCCCCCATCGGGGCAAACGAATCGAGGTCGAGTCCAATGATGAGGAAAGCGTAATAGGCGACAAGCGCAACGAGTTGATTGTCAATGACTTCCTCGTTGAATTCGAGTTGGTCGAACTGCGAAAACTGAAAATTGAAGTCAGCGTCCTTATTATTATATAAGGTGGTGGTGTAAGCCGAGTTATAAACGGGTCGGTTGGCCTGAATGAGCGCGTTGCAAGTGAAAACATTGTCGTCTTTGTTGTATTTCGTGACGGTGATGTTGAAATTGCAGGGGATTCGCTCGTTTTTCTGGAATTGCAGGTTGGTCCACTGGCGGTCGTTGATGAAGCGTTCGAGGGTCTGTTGCAGACTCTCGAAAACGCTGGCATCGGTGCCTTGAACTTGGTTGCGGTTGATGGTGACTTTGGCCTGCAATTCCTGTGCATTCAGGGGCATTGCAGAAAAGAGGCTCATCAGGAAGACAACGAGCATCGTCATCAGTTTTCCCATTGATTTCAGGCGGATTCGCGTGAGAATCTGCTTGGTGTTGGCGGTGAAGTCGCTCGTCATAATCCAACTGTAGTAGCCCGGATCGCGTCGAAGGGCCTCCATCACGTCCCAACCCTTGTATTTTCCGAAGTTGAAGACCTCGTGCTTGCGCGGATTTCCGTCTTTGTCGGTCAGCACGTTGCCCTGTCCATCGACCATATCCTGCCAGACGATTCGCCCTGCAAAATCGACGTAGTTGTTCGTCTTCGAGAACTCCGCCAATTCGTCCATATCGTTGCGAAGAATGCGCTCTGGTTCCTCTTGTTTTTCGGGTGAATACATATCGAGTTCAGCCATCAGCACGCGATAGGTTGCCTCGGTGTCTTGGTCGGCGCGGTGGGCCTCGAAATCGTCCTCCATCTTGCGTCCGCAGTAGAATTTATAGGCTGCGGCAAGGTTGCGACGCTCCATTTTTCGGAAAATGGCCTGTGCGTCGATGAGTCGGCGGGCGGAAAAGTCGAAATCGATGCCTGCGCGCAAAAATTCCTCGGCGAGAAGCGGCACGTCGAAATGGTTGGAATTGTAGCCTGCGAGGTCGCTGTCATTGAACTTCTCGCTCAGTTCGGGCGCGAGTTCCTTGAAGGTCTTGGCCTCGGCCACCTTCTCGTTGGTGATGCCCGTCAGTTCCGTCACGTCCCTCGGAATCGGAATTTCGGGGTTTACGAAGATGTTTTCACGCTCTTCGCGTCCGTCGGGATGAATCTTGATGAAAGAAATCTGGATGATTCTGTCCCTGACAAGGTCAAGCCCCGTTGTCTCCAAGTCGAAGACAACGAGGGGCTTAGTCAGATTTAGTTTCATTGGATGAATGTTTTAATTCAAAATTACTTCCCTTCGGTCAGTGACCGTTGGTTCAACACTCAAAATTCAACATTCTTTAGTCGTTCAGCAGCATCGGCATAATGAGCATCAGAACGTCCTCGTTTTCGGGCTGCACGGCGGGCAGGATGATGCCTGCACGACTCGGGTCGGCCAGTTCGATGACGACTTCGTCGCCCTGCAGGTTGTTGAGGATTTCAGACAGCGAACTGCCCTTGAATCCGATGTTCATCGCCTGTCCTGCATACTCGCAATTGACCACTTCCTTGGCGCTCGTGGCGAAGTCGATATCCTCTGACGAGAGTTCCAGTCGGCCTGCGTCGAGGTGGAAGCGCACGAGTTGGCTGCTTTCGCTGGCGAAGGGCAGCACGCGCTTCAGCGCTCCGATGAGCGAACGGCGGTCGATGGTCAGTTGGTTGGGGTTGTCCTGCGGAATTACCGAGTTGTAGTTCGGATAGCGGCCTTCGATGAGTCGGCAGGTCAGCACGCCCTCGGCGAAACTGATTTCAGCCGTGCGGTCGTCGAACTTGATGACCACTTCCTCCTGCTCCTTGCCGAGCACGTTCTTAAGCAGCGTGGCAGGCTTTTTCGGCAGGATAAACGCGGCGGGTGTCTCGCTCTTGATGTTAAAATTCTTGTTGCGCACGAGTTTGTGGCCGTCGCTGGCAACCACGGCCAAACTGTCGGCAGTCAGGTCGAAGTAGATGCCGTTCATCACGGGGCGGAGTTCGTCCTGAGCCGTGGCGAAGAGCGAGCGCGTCAGGTTGTCGTTGAGCACCGTTGCGTCGATGTTGATGACCGTTGCGTTGTCGGGAATCTGCTGCGAACGCGGATATTCGTCGCCGTTCTGCGCCGTGAAGTTGTACAGACCGTTCTGATAGATGATTTTAATCGTCAGATTCTCGGTGTTCACCTCGAACGTGAGCGGCTGTTCGGGCAATTCCTTCATCGCGTCGAGCAGCGTGCGGTTGGGCACAGCGAAGTTGCCCTCTCCGTCAACTTCGTCGAGTTGCAGCGTCGAGCGCATCACGTTTTCGCTGTCGCTCGCCGTGATGGTGAGTTGCTGGTTATTCACTTCGAACAGGAAACTGTCGAGAATCGGCAGGGAGTTCTTGCTGTTGATGACCCTTGCCAGTGTCTGGAGGCGACTGCTCAGAGCAGTGCTGGATACGGTAAATTTCATTGTTATTTAAAATTTAAATGTTTAATTTCGGGTTCTATCGTACAAATATCCCACAAAAATACGAAAAATCGCTCGTCAAAACAAAAAAAAATCCAAAAAATTTCTTTTTTTTGAACTATTTTACTAATTTCGCCAACGAATTAAGAAAATTGAATACATTTTATTTACACATAACAGATTTTTAAGACAATGGAACTACAAGGAAAAGTAATTGCCGAAACCCAGGAGAGAACGGGTACTTCGGCGCGTGGAGACTGGAAAGCGAAGGATTTTGTGATTGAGACGCACGAGACCTATCCGAAGAAGATGGTGTTCTCGGTGTTCGGCGAAGAGCGTTTGAGCCGTTTCAACATTCAGGTTGGACAGGAGGTGCTCGTTTCGTTCGACATCGACGCCCGCGAGTATAATGGTCGTTGGTTCAACAGCATCCGCGCCTACGATGTGCGTCAGGTCGATCCGGCACAATATGGCGCTGCTGCTCCTGCTGCTCCTGCGGCATTTGCATCTGAACCCGCTGCTGCTCCGGCTGCTGCACCTGCTGCTGACGCTCCGTTCCCGCCGGCTGCCGAGGGCGAAAGCACCGACGATTTGCCTTTTTAATGGCTGACAGAATAAGTTTAATGACTGATTGAACACAGAAACAAAAAATGGCAGGACGAAAATCCTGCCATTCTTTGTGGTTCGACGTTTCGATTACTTCACGACGAACTTCTTGCCGTTGGCAATCACGATGCCCTTGTACGAGCCGCTGACGCGCTGTCCAGCCAGGTTGAAGAGCTGTCCATTGCCTACGTTCTCAACATTCAGGTTGCTGATGCCGGTGGTGTCCTCAACTTTCTTGAAGAGTTTAATCTGATGAGCATTGTTGCTGGTGTTGGCAATACCGACGACGGTGACTTCCGTACCTTCTTCAATCTTGTCGAGACCCATGCCGTTGTTCACAACGACGATTTTCGTATCGCCATCTTGCAAATAGTAGGTCGTCGAAGTGTTGCCGCCATCGTTGGTCTTCACTTCCTTGACGAGCGTTGCTTTCAGCGTTACGAGGTCGCAAACATTGTTACCAGCAGCCACATTAGCAAGCGTCGTTTCTGTCGGAACAGCGTCGTCTCCGTCGGTTACGGTCAGGTTGTCGGCAGTAGTGTTCTTGTTGGTCTTCACCTCGGGCAACAACTTATAAACCTCGTAATCAACATTGATTTTACCATTGAGAATCGAGTTTTTCTTAACAACTTCCTTGACGGCATTCACCTGATAGAAGCAGATGGCCTTTCCGTTCTCGCGTACATAAATATAATTGTTATCGACGATGAGCACCTGGGCGTCGGTCAGCGTCAGTTCGAGGTTTGTCGAGGGGCTTTCGAGGCCGAGCAGAGCTTCCACGTTAGCAACGGGCGTTGCGGGGTCGTCCACAATGTCGCCACCACCTGCCAATGTAACTTTTGTCACGACAAGTTCGGCACCGTAGGTTGCACCACCATCATACATCAGACCGTAGAAGTCGTACTTCGTTCCGTCTGCCTTCAGGTCGTTCACGAGCGACAATTTAAAGCGGTCGTAAAGCGGAAGTTCGTCGCCTCCAACGACAGCTTTCTTCTTGTCGCTGGTAATCTCTGCGTTTTTCACAACGACATAGTCGCAATAGTAACCAGCCACTTCGTCGATGCCCAAATCCAAAGCTTCAGGCTCGTTTCCATTGGTCACGGTCACGTCGAAACCATCGGAATAAGTGCCGCCTTTCACCATCGCATAGATGAAACCGCTACGTGCCGAGCGTTTGCCGACCAACGAGCCGTTGAGCACTTGTCCTGCCGTTGCATTGATTCCCATTTCATAAATGTCGAGGGCAGCACCGCTTCCGTCGCGCACAAAAATTTCCTTCGTGTTGTTGTACTCATTCACGTAGAGCACTACGGCGTTTTTCAGTGTCAAGCGAGCCTCGGTGTCAGCATCCAATGCATTGAATGCAGCGATGTTTTCCACCGTCTGACCCGTGAATTTGTTGTCATCTTGGCCGCCGCCACCGCCACCGCCGCTGCCGCCTTCACCTGTGATGACGACTGAAAGGAAGTCGAGCTGTCCGGCTTTCGTATCTCCATCGCTGCCATAATTAGCCTTTTCACCGACCGTGAATGTAACTTCGGAAGCATTTCCCGTCCAAGTCACGGTTTCGTCACCAGCAGCCTGCGTGGCAATCGTGCCTGTCGAAGCCGTAATCGGAGCCAAACGTTTCTTACCCTGAGCCGAAATGTTGAAGACGATTTTTGTCATCGTTCCACCCTGAATGGTAAGCGTGTTTTTCGCATACAGGCGTGCATCCTTACCTCCTGAATTGTAGGTCGGAGTAGAACCGCCAGAGTTCTTCAAAGCCTTAAAGGTGAAACCTTCCACAGTGATAGCCGTGTTGTCGGCAAGCCCTGTGAGGCTTGTTTCTGCGACGATGGTTACATCATCGGCAAACATACTACCGCAGAGCATCATCAAGACGCTCAGCATTGAAAAGCGTAATTTTTTGTTCATAAATTTGATGTGTTTAGTTAATAATAAATAATGTCGTATTTGGGTGCAAAATTACTCAATTTTTATGATAACTCCAAACTTTCAAATGTTAAATATTCAACTTTTTCCAAGAAAAATTTGGAGTTACGAAATAAATGCCTTATTTTTGCCGTATCTTTTTGATTTCGAACTTTACGAAATCGCTTGTCGAGGTTGGTAGCGTCCTGCACCAACCTCATTTTTTTTCAAAAAATTTGGTAGTTTGCAAGAAAAACCGTACCTTTGCAGCCGATAACTCAAAATTATTCACTTTTAACAATAACAAAACGCCTATCGAAACATCATTTACTTAAGTAACAGTAAAGCTTAAAGAAATGAAAAATCTGCATGATATGACCGACGAGCAGTTGGCCTTATCCTACATCGATGGAAACAACCGGGCGTTTGACCTGTTATTGTCACGCAATCAGGCGAAACTCTATTCATACATCCTTTTCGTGGTGCACGACCGCGACAAGGCCGATGACGTGTTTCAGGAGACTTTCGTGAAGGTCATCACGAGGCTGCAGGCCGGTCAGTATGCGGCCAGTGGCAAGTTCAGCGCATGGATTATGCGCATCGCCCACAATATTATTATGGACGACTATCGCGAACACCGCAACGAGCGAATCGTTGAGCCGACGGAGGACAACGACCTGTCGAACCTCAGCGGTGGCGACCTCTACGAGAGCGACATAGAGCGTCAGTACGTCAATCAGCAGGTGCTGGCCGACGTGCGCCGCATTATGGACAAACTTCCGGCTCCGCAGCGCGAGGTGGTCTATATGCGCTTCTATCAGCAGATGTCATTCAAGGAGATTTCGCAGACGACCAACGTCAGCATCAACACTGCGCTGGGCCGTATGCGCTACGCGATTCTCAATATGCGCCGTCTGGCTAAACAGCACGATATTGAGCTTTCAATTCTTCAATAGTCTTTAGCGGGTCGGGCGAATTGAAAATGTAACTTCCGCTCACCAGTACATCGGCTCCGGCCTCGACCAGTCGCGGGGCTGTTTCGGCCTGCACGCCGCCATCGACCTCGATGAGCGCGTGGCTGCCCGTCTGACGAATCAGTTCGCGCAACCGACGAACCTTCTGAACGCTGTTCTCGATGAATTTCTGGCCTCCGAAACCTGGATTCACACTCATCAGCAGCACCATATCGACCTCGCCGATGATGTCTTCCAACACGCTGACGGGTGTCGATGGGTTCAGCGTCACGCCGGCCTTCATACCTGCCGCGTGAATCTCCTGAACCGTGCGGTGCAGGTGGATGCAGGCTTCGTAGTGCACGTTCATCATCATAGCGCCGAGTTTCGCCGTGCGCTCGATGAACTGTTCGGGGCGAACCGTCATATAATGCACGTCGAGCGGCTTCTGGCAAAGTTTCGCCACGGCCTCCATCACGGGAAATCCAAACGAGATGTTCGGCACGAACACGCCGTCCATAATGTCGAGGTGCAGCCAGTCGGCCTTGCTGCGGTTGATGAGGTCGATGTCGCGGTCAAGCTGTCCGAAGTCAGCCGACAAAAGCGAAGGTGAAACGAGCGTTTCCATATTCTTGCACGTTTAGTTCAGGCAGAAAGCCATCGGCTTGCCGTTCGATTTCATAACTCTGTAGGTGTAGGCAATCTGACGAATCAGATTTAAAGTTCTTTCAGATGGCCTGATTTCTTCTGGTGTAAAATATTGCATAGGCAAATGTGTTTTAAATGATTCTATTATTACAACGCAAAACGACACCTTTTTATTATATAGAGTGAAGAAAAATTTTTTTCGGCGATTTTATTTTCGTAATTCAAGAATTATTTATAATTTTGCACCCGATTTTGACGATGACAATATTGTCAATTATCAATTGTCAATTGTCAATTATCAATTAAACACGGGCCAGTCCTGTACGGCCAGCTCCCTCGGAATCCTCCAGGGCTTGACCGCAGCAAAGGTACTTGGTTGTAGCGGCGCGATACAGATCGCTGGTCCACCCGCCTCTTTAGCTCAGTTGGCCAGAGCACGTGATTTGTAATCTCGGGGTCGTTGGTTCGAATCCGACAAGAGGCTCAAGAATTCAGAAAAATGCCATCCGAAAGTTTACTTTCAGGTGGCATTTTTTCTGAAGGCTTGAAGGCCTGCCCACCGGCAGGGCTTACGGATATTCAATCCGACAAGAGGCTTGAAAAAGTGATAATTTCTGCATTGCTTATCGGCATGCCATTTGTCGCATCAACCACCTTTCCTGCCATGTGAAACATTCGGTCGCAAGAAGTCACTAAAATAACAAGAATGACCAATAAAAAAACATTTTTTTTCATAAGAGTTCAATTTTAATATCGTATATCTTCTAACCACTTCAAAATTAATTCAAAATACAACTCTGAACGTTTATTTAAAGTGTATGTCTGTCCATTTTCTTCAAAAGAGATTTTTTCTTTTGTTTCATAAAATCCATGATCAACATTTGGAATAACTTTTACTGAGAAATTGTTTTTTTTGTATTTTTCTATAATCCGTTTTGAATTTTCAATACTCCCTTTTGTGTCGATATTGATGTCTTGCTCTGCAAATAACATTAAAACGGGACAGTTAATTTTAGGGAAATAGTTTTCTGGATCCCATTTCAAATAATCTATATCTTGCGGCGTATACCAAAAATGAATTAACATATCAACAAAGTCATCTATTGTATATTTTTTTACTTCCCCCATTAAATTTTGAGTTCTTAGTTTTCCAATCTTTTCGGTTTCAAAATTTTCTTTTATTAACTTTTTTGCATCATACTGAATAGAATCATAGTCGTTTACTTTCGATATAATTTCGTGATTGATGGTTTGGAAACTCTCCCATGCACAATTTTCAAATTGTTTATCAATAGGATTACTGGGGGAATCCACAAAGATTTTACCTTTGTATATAAAGTTATTATCTGGAAAAAATTTTCTAAATTCGGCAAATAGTAATTTATAAAAAGGTACTGCAGATGTCTCAGGATGATTAGTCCATTTATAATCTGCCTCATCAACGTTAGAGGTGCTTGGTGTTACAATTAATAAAGCAAAATCTACACAAGAATCTCTTGCTGCGACCTTTGCTGCCGAGATACCTGCCGCACTATAACCCAACACACCAATGGGGACACGACTAAACCGTTGCTCTTTTTTTAAATAGTTATAAACATATTCAACATCCGTCGCAAGAGTTTCTGATGTTTGATTTTTCATGCTTCCTAAATTTTCAATAGATGGCTTAACCCTCGGTGACAATAAGCAAACGCCGTTACCCGAAGAGACTAACTCCAGTATATCTTTATAACGGATAGAATCTTTTTTTGAAGTAAAATTTGGCTTTTTCAATTCTTTATCAAAGCTAAATAACTCAATGACAATCCTTTTCACATCCCCTTTTGGTAAATATAATACACTTTGAATTGGGATTGAATCTTCTGTATAATATGTGAAATGTTCAATGGATAATGATTCCTTGCCAAACGAATTACATAATAAAATACATAATACGATAAGGAAAGGAAAAACGAGTTTTTTTAAAATGTTTTTGTTCATAATTACAAAAATTTAAGTGAGAGTGTGCCTATTTTTTCAACACACTCTCATTGTTATCTACAAACCTACAGCTTTATATCCACTATTGGGATAATACTGATCTATGTATGCCTGTCCGCGCCATCTTATAAAACTTATATATTATGCTGCAAATTTAATTATTATTTTCTTAATCTCCAAATTTTTTATATAATAAAATGGTTTCAACATATTTAATATATACAATTTAACATCTTAGAAATAAAATAGAATCGATTATATTTTAATTCGCAAAATACTTTATAAATAGGAGTTTGAAATTTAAAATATAATTATAAATGATTGATTATCAGCAATTTAAGTCTAATATATAGATTAAGCACATTTGAATGTGCTTAATCTATAATCCGTTATGATTTTCAAATGGTTTTGAACTCGTAACCCTCTGCTTGCAGCCACTCGATGGCGCGGGGCAGGGCGGTGCGGAGCTTGTCGATGCTTTTCAGAGAGTCGTGGAAGGTGACGATGGATCCGTTGCGGGCATAGCGGCGGACGTTGTTGAAAATATCGTCGTCGGTCATCCATTTGGAGTAGTCGCGGGTGACGAGGTCCCACATAACGATGCGGTACTTTTTCGAGAGCCAGTAATAGACGCTGTGGCGCAGCCAACCGTGAGGCGGTCGGAACAGTGGCGGGTTGGGCAGCGTCTGCGGCGGCAGGTGTTTGAGAATGGTCTGCTGCGCCTCGTAGGTGTCGATGAGGTAGGTGACGGTCCAGTGCTTGAAACTGCTGATGTGGTGGTTGGTGTGGTTGCCGATTTGGTGGCCTCGCTCAACGATTTGGCGGAACAGGTCGGGATGCTTCTCGACGTTCTCGCCAACGACGAAAAACGTGGCTTTCACACCGTATTTGTCAAGCGTTTCGAGCAGAAATGGTGTCGATTCGGGGATAGGACCGTCGTCGAAGGTCAAGTAGATGCTTCGTTCCGACGAGTCCATCCTCCAAATGGCCTTTGGATAGAGCCATCGCAGCCATTTTGCCGGTTGCTCGATAATCATATTGCTCTTATTTCTTCAAATATCACATCTGACGTGCTCGCGTGGAGTAGGCACTGTAGAGCGAATTGAGTTTTTCTTCCATCTTCGCACCCATATTCTCATCGATGATGTTGGTAATCAGGATGATTTGCTGCATGACGTAGAACTGTGTCATGGCTTCTCTCTGCGTCGTAGCAAAGCGATTGCCCGAGAACGAGAGGTAGTAGGTGATGTATTGCTCGGCGGTCTTCCACAGTTCGTCGAGAATTTTCATCGCCTGCGGCTTTTTGCCGAGAAGGGCGTAGGTTTCAGCCATGTCGAACGAGCCGCTGCGGAAGTTGATGGGCACATTGTAATAAGGTATCTCCTTTTCGCACTTCTGAAGCACTTCGAGGGCCTTTTCGGGCTGGTCTTCGTCGTAGAGCGTCTTGGCGAGCGTTGCCATGAGGTTGCGATGGGTGTAGCACATGCGCATGACGGTTTCGTCGAGGTAGAGGCCGGGCTTTTGCAAACCGCCGTATTTGTAGCGTTCCATCACGTTTTTGTAGGCTTTTTCCGTGTCGAAACTCTTCACGCCTTCGATGGGAACGAGGTTGCCCTTTTCGTTGGTGATGGCGGTGGTGAACGGTGTGATGCGGTTGGCGAGGCCTTCCTGCACGAAGTTTTCACCGAGGTTCATGAAATTCTCGGCTCCGACGGTCGTGGCGACATAAATCGGGCGAGTCCAGTTGGCTTCGGCAATCATTTCGAGCATCATCAAATCGTTTTTGTAGAGCGCACGACGACCAGCCAGCGAAATCATCATCTTGTCGGGAATCGAGTCGGCTGCCATCAACATTCCGCTCTTGCGCACGGCCTCTTTGTCGATGGTAACATAGACGGTGTCGGTCGGAATGAAGTGCATGTCTTTTTCTTTCGCACGAACCCAGTATTTCAGGATGTTTTTCAATTCGAAAGGCTCGTCGCCGAACTGCTCACGGGCAGCCTCGGGATTCTCCTGATAGTATTGCAATACCTGTGCTTTGGCATCTGCCACGATTTCCACCGCCTCGTTCGTACCCGAACAATAATCGAGACGAGGCCACGTGATGGGCAGCGAGGGCGAATCGTAGGCCGGACGCACCATCTGGTCGATGTACCAGTCGGTTTGCAGATACGAGAGGTTGCAAACGCGGGCATCGGGGCGCACGCCCTCCACATCTTGATTGTACCAAAGTGGGAAGGTGTCGTTGTCGCCGTTGGTGAAGATGATGGGATTGCCCTCGTCTTGCAGGGTCATGAGGTAGTTTTGACCGAAATCGCGGCAAGCGTAGCGACCCGAACGGTCGTGGTCGTCCCATGTCTGCGAAGCCATCTGAATGGGCACGAGCAGGCAAACCGCACCGATGACGGCAGCGACAACAGTGCCTTTCAGTTTTAAGTATTTCTTGGCGAGGTCGATCAACGCTGCCACGCCGATTCCGCACCAGATGGCGAAGGCGTAGAACGAGGCGGCATAGGCATAGTCGCGCTCACGCGGTTGATTGGGCGTTTGGTTCAGGTAGATGACAATAGCCAAACCCGTCATGAAAAACAGGAAGAAGACCACCCAGAACTGGCGGATGCCGCGTCGTCCGCGCCATGCCTGCCAGAACAGACCGATGAGGCCGAGAATGAGCGGCAGACAGTAGAACACGTTGTGGCCCTTGTTGTTTTTGAGTTCGTCGGGCAACAGCGACTGGTCGCCGAGCATCAGGTTGTCGATGAACGAGAAGCCCGTAATCCAGTTGCCATGCTCGAGTTCGCCATAGCTTTGGATGTCGTTCTGGCGACCAGCGAAATTCCACAGGAAATAGCGCCAATACATGAAATTGCACTGGTACGAAAGGAAGAATTTCAAGTTCTCGAACATGGTCGGCATCTTCACGTTGATGTTTTCGCCACAGCGGTCGAAAGGCACGAGCGTGCCGTCGATTCCACCCATCCATTGCTCATAGGCAGCGGCATGGGAAGCCGAGTGCATACGCGGGAAGAGCATGTTTTGGGCATATTCGTAACGATTTTTATAACTTACGATGAAGTAAGAGTCTTTTTCGTCAGCCGAAGCCTTCTCTTTACGGCTGTAAATCGGGGCTCCGTCGCTCATGCGCGGCTTGCACATATTTCCTTCCACATCGAGTGCCACCTGCGACGAGTAAGCCGGTCCGTAGAACAGCGGGCGGTCGCCGTATTGGTCGCGGCTCAGATAGCTTCCAAGCGTGAAAATGTCCTCGGGCGAGTTCTGGTCCATCGGCGGATTGGCCGACGAGCGAATCACGATGACGGCATACGACGAGTAGCCAATCATCATCATCAACAGGCAGAGCAGAATCGTGTTCTTCAGGCGTGCGCCAACGACGGGAATGGCCTTTTTCTCGATGGTTTTCTTGTAATTGAGCACAAACCACAACGCGGCGATGACCACCACGCCGATGGCCACTGCCGACCAGCCGTAGCCGTAGAACGGAATGCCGAGCATGGCAATCGCGGTGACGAAAGCAAGGTTTTGACGTTTTTCGTGACCTTCCTGATAAGTTTCCCAAATCGCCCAGCAAACGGCGGCGACAAGCAGGATGATATAGATGATTTCGCCCGTGTTGAAAGGCATTCCAAGCACATTGACGAAGAGCAGTTCAAACCATCCGCCGACGGTGATGATGCCTGGCACAACGCCGTAGAGCACGGCGGCGACGATGGCAAACGACACGAGCAGCGCAATGAGCGAACCCTTGATTTCGATGTCGGGATAGCGGCGGTAGCAATAAACCAGCACGATGGCCGGAATGCAGAGCAAATTCAGCAGGTGAACGCCAATCGACAGGCCCGTCATATAAGCGATGAGCACCAGCCAACGGTCGCTGTGAGGCTCGTCGGCATGGTCTTCCCACTTCAAAATGAGCCAGAAAACGACTGCCGTGAACGCCGAGGAATAGGCATAGACCTCGCCCTCGACTGCCGAGAACCAGAACGTGTCGCTGAACGTGTAAATCAGTGCGCCGACGAGTCCCGAAGCCTGAATCGCGATGAGTTTCGCGGTGGTCAGTTCGCTCCAATCTTTCAGAATCAACTTGCGCACAAGGTGGGTAATCGACCAGAAAAGGAACAGAATTGTCATGGCCGAGAGCAATGCGCTCATCATGTTCACCATTCGCGCCACCTGCGATGGGTCGCTGGCAAACTGCGAGAAAAGGTTGGCGGTGAGCATGAAAAACGGTGCGCCCGGCGGGTGTCCGACTTCCAGTTTGTAACCAGTTGAAATGAATTCGGGGCAGTCCCAGAACGAAGCCGTCGGCTCGATGGTGGTGCAATAGACCACTGCAGCGATGGCAAACGCGAGCCATCCCATCACGTTGTTCACGATTTTGTACTGTTTCATTCTTGCTATTTTTTTGTTATTTTTTTTCGTTTTCAAGCCGCAAAGTTACGACATTTTTTCCATTTCGCCCTCACAATATTTCCTAAAAGAACAAAAATAAAGTTTTTTAGGTTTTTTCCGTCGATATTCTTGTTCCTCAAAACGCCAAGTGAAGCATCAGTCTGACGCCGTGTTTGTGGGCGGTGGGGAGGTCGTTGTAGGTGAGGCGGCGCACATATTCGATATGGAGGATTTTGAAGATGTTGTGGACACCGGCGATGACCTCAACGTAGGGTTTCTTCGGGTCCATCACGTTGCAGCCCTCGGGGAACGGCATCAGCACGCTGTTGCCCTGATTTTCTTCGAGGAAGGGGTTGTTTTTCGACGTGAGGTCACCCCAAAGCATCTTCGCCCCGATGATTTCGCGCCATTTCAGGTGTTTCAGCAGTGGCACGCGATTGAAAATTTTGCCGCTCATGTCCCATTTGACGTCGAGCGAGGCATAGCGGTCGTTGAGAAATTCCATGTTGTTGATGAGGTTGAACGTCTCTCTCTGGATGATGTACGAGAGGTTGGCGGCAGGCATGATGAGCAACGGATAGGGTACTTGGTCCCACTGCGCTCCAGCCTTGGCATAGACGTCGATTTTTCCCCACGATTTCATCCAAAACCGCTTGAAAATGGAGGCTTCGGTGAAGTTGTACTTGTATTGTCCGCCGAGAAATCCGTCGAAACCCATCGTGTGCGACAGCGTGAAGACGGGTGCTTCGAGATTGACGGGTCGGCGACGCTGTTTCGTGTTGATGAACGTGCGTCCAGGGGCGAGTTGAAGTTCGATTTTGGCCTCGGTCGTGCGCATCTTGAAGTAGGGTAGCGAACCCGTCGATTCGTTTTCTTCGGTTTTCAGCAGTGCTGTTGTCTTAAAACCCCATTCTTCCTCGCGCTCGTAGGCGAGTTGCTGTCGGTTGTAGAACATCATTTTATCGACTTTCGTCCATTTGAAAGCCGTGAAAACATTGTCTTTGTCGGTCTCGATGAAGCGGTCGGACGGCGAGGTGACGTCGTAGGTGCTCGTGAACGTCAGCGCGTGCTTCGGGAAGTCGCGTGGCAGATACTCCTTTTTGTTGAAGGAATAGATGAGTTCGCCTTTGTAATAGGTCTTTTTCGAGTCGAGTCCGTAGGCGACATAGCCCGACGCAAACAGGTGCGGATTGAGGTTGGCGGTGGTCTGTCCCGAGAGTCGGAAGCGGAATCCGTCGATGAAGTTGCGCGTGATGGTCGTATTGACGGGACCGATGTCGAATTTCGAGGGTTTTCCCGACGGACTAGTCTCGACGAAGTTCTCGATGAGGGCTTTCAAGCCAAAAAGCACGTATTTGAAGCCTTTGAGTTGTTCGATTCGATGGATGAACGCGTTCATCGACGACTCCGACTTCGTGAGTTCCACCGTGCGATATTGGTTCCAGAACGCCTCGTCGCGCCCCATGGCATCGGCCTCGTGCCGCTTGTGGACCCTGCCCTTGAAAAGTTGCTTGGAAATCGGCGAGAAATCGTAGTCTGACAGGCGTGTCGTGCGAATGACGATGGCCTTTGAAATCAGGTCTGTTACTTTCATTTCGACAATCATGTCATCGACCGACAAGGCCCATTCGCCGTTGGGCAGCCGCTTGTATTCCTGCTGAACCTGCATGTTTTCGACGAAATTCACGTCGGTGCGCTGTGGCAGTGTCAGGTCGCATCGCTTCACGTGGAGCGTGGAGTCGGCAAGGATGAAAAGTTCGCCTCGGAAACCGAAATCTTGCTGGTTGTTGGGGATGAACTGGAGGTGATAGCAGAGGTCGCGATCGACGAAAACGGTGTCTTCGATGTAGAAGCGGTAGAACGAGATGGCGTCTTTGCTGATGGGCGAGGTGAATTGGTGGTGAAGCAGGCGGATTTGGTCGTCGTAGATGTCGATGTCGGTGAAGAAATCCTGCAAAATGGTGTTGAGGATGTCGCCCGTCTGGATGAAGTGGTTGATGCCCGTAGAATTGATGCCGCGCACGATTTCAACCTCGTCCTTCGGGTCGCGACGGTAGAGGTGTTTCGACACGGTTTCATCGACCGATAGCGGCAGAATCAGTTTGCCGTTGTAGGGGCAGGTCTCGACTTGGTCGAGCAGCCATTTCCGCTTGCCGATGGCCCCCTCGTCGAGCAGTTCGAAAGGGTTGATGTCGTTCATCGCAAGGGTGATTTTTTGGTAGCGGTCGTACTGGTAGAAATCGTGGTTTTTCAGGTCGGTGCGCTTCTTCGCGGCAATGACGCGGCGCATCAGTTCGACGGCGGGATTGTCTTTCCTCGAATATTTCGAGCGTTTTTCCTTGACAACGACTTCGTTCAACTGTTTCGAGTCGGGTTTCAACTTGATGTCGAGGCGCGAGGGCGTTTTTGCGTCGATGAGAATGCGCTTCGACTGGTAGCCGACGGCAGAAAACGTGAGGTACCAACCGTTGTGCCGCTCGATGGTGTATCGACCGTGGGCGTCGCCGCTGACAGCGACGTGGTTGCCCTTGTACGAAGCACTCGGGTAAAGCAGTGTGTCGCCTGTCTGTGCGTCGGTGACAACGCCCGTGATCTGGGCTGAAATGGTCATTGAAACGAGCTGAAACAGCAGGATGGCCAGAAGTTTTTTGTACTTAAAGTTTTTATTCATAGAAGTTCTTGTAAGTCGTTGATAATCAAATCGGGAATTGTTTCATCGAAAGTTTCGTCAGTCCAACCTTCTCCCTTGAACCACGCCGTTTTGCAACCTGCTTTTTGGGCTGGCAGAATGTCCTTGTAAAAACTATCGCCGACGACGAGGATTTCGCTTGGAAGGATGGCCCCCCTCGCTCCCCCCAACTGGGGGGAAGATGAAAAATGCTTGTTGAGGGCTTCGACACCGAGCGTGAAAATTTTCGGGTCGGGCTTGCGAATGCCGACAACAGCCGATTCGGCAATGTCGAGAAACAGACCGTCGAAACCGAATTCACTGAGCACGCAGGCGATGTTCCCGTAGAAATTGCTGACGAGCACCATCGGATAGCGTTTGTGCAGTTCGCCGAGCACTTCCGCGCTGTGGGCGGTGATGCGCTGCACCTCGCTGTAAAGGTCGTTGATCACGGCCTCGTGCTTCTCCTTGAAATCGTTTTCGCTCGCGTCCCACGCGCCCTGCGTGCAAAGATGCTCCATTTCGAGGCGAATTTTCGCGGAAAGCGTGCGGTGGAACGTGTCGTCAGGTTTGATGATGGGGTTGCGGGCCAGTGCGCGCTCGCCAAAGACGTAGGCGTCGCGAAACTGCTGCTCGGTGACGGGCACCTGTTGCCGCTCGTAGGCGTGCCAGAGCATCTTTCCCCAGTGGCATCCCGCGGTGTCGAGCGTGCCGCCGTAGTCGAAAATCATTCCTTTTATCGTCATTTTTTACCTTTTTACTTTTTTATTTTATTTCCTTTTTACTTCTTAACCTTTCACACAAATTTTCGTGTTTTCGGTGCATATAAACGTAGAGCGCCTGCATCACAGTGATTTCAAACACGGGATAAATCCACGGCTGATCGATGAGGCACGAGAGATAGACAACGATGGCGCGTGTGTTGAAAGTCAGAATGTTCGTGAAGGGCATTAGTTTCTGCGATTCTTCAAGGAAATTTTGGGAAATGTCTTCACTTCTTAACTCCATCACTCCTTCACTCCTGAAAAACTCCTGAAATTGCGGTGTTCGACGCTCTTGCGAGCGGCAATAGTTGGCGTAGTTATAGAAAAACAGCTGTCCGACGATGTTTCCGTCACGTTTGTGCTGTTCGTAGATGGCGCGTTGCTGTTCTGAATGGTCGAGTTCGCTGCCGTTTTTGCCTTTGAGGAAAAAGAGGTGAATTTGTCGGTAGTAGTCGGCCAACGACGACTGCGGCGAATGGAAGAAAATGCCTGCCACGGCACACAACACCCAACTCCAAACGCCCCATTTCACAGTTGTAAACGGGATGGTTTCGGGCATCAGTCGCCACGCGATGGCGGCGTAGATGGCGGCAAACCAAAGGTCGCCCGAAAAACCGTCGAGCATTCGTCCGATGAGCGTTTTTTTGCCCGTCAGCCGTGCCATCTGACCGTCGGTTGAGTCGCAGAAATTGGCGAACATCAGCAAAACGATGCCCCAAATGTTGTGCGCTAGGTCGCTGTAATGGAACATCCAACCAGCCGCCACGCCGAGGAATATCGACAAAATCGTGATGACATTCGGATGAACGCCCAATCGGTTCCAAAACAGCGCAAACACCAGGCCGATGGGTCGCGTGAAATGCACGTCGAGCCACTCCTCCGTGTCCTTCGATTTGAATGATGCCTGTAGCAGTTCTTTGAATGTCGCCATTTTTGAATTTTGAATTTTGAATTTTGAATGGTCGGCTTCGCCGATTGTAAATTGTAAATTGTAAATTGTTAATTGTTAATCAGTTTCGCTATCGCCTCCGCCGCTTCGTCGCGACAACGCGAGAACGAAGGCCAGTCGTTGAAGTCGATGATGCAATACGAGCCGTCGGGTCGCACGATTGCGTCGCCGCCATAGACCTCTAATCCTGTCAATTTCGCCAGCCGACGAACGTCTTGTTGCAGTTGCGACGCGTCAAAGGCGTAGTGGTGGGCCGGTCCGTTGATTTTTTCGTGCTCGTATTTCGTTTCGCCGTCGTCGGTGGGGTAGAAATAGCGGAAAAATCGGTCGCCCACGCCGTAAAACTTGACGATGTCTCCCACGACGTGGTGGCTTACGACATAATCTGCGATGCCACGCTGTTGGAACGTGCCCACCGCTTGCTGGAATGCCATTTCATCCTCACAAAACACCACGTCGTCCTCGCTTTGCGCGGCTTCGTCGCCACGTTTCAGCCAGACGGGAAAAACGAGGGTCGATTCGGGCATCGGAATGTCGTTTTCGCGCATCAGTTGCTGCAAACGCGACCGTTGGCAGTTGCTCACGCTGCTCGGACGATTCACCACGCGCCGCCCTTGCCACTCAAATGCCTCCAAAGTGTGCAACGCCTCGGGAAGTCGAGCCATCGAGAGGTAGATTTCGGCCTCGTCAGCAAGGTTGAAATCGCGCTCCTCGACCCATCGGAGTTCGCACGGGTCGCCCATTTTCTCGAAACGCTTGCAGACTTCCCTGCTCGCAGCCTCAAGAATGGCTCGGTCTTTCTCCGAACAATTCGGTGAAAAACGCGCGTCGCGGCGTATGGCGATGATTTTCATTTTTTCTATTCCATTCTTCAATTCTTCCTCCGCCTTCACAATGTCGCTTGCGTGGTCGATGTCGAGCACTTTTTGGAAAGGATAGACCCGCAATCGCAAACCGTCGCGCACGAGGGCACGTTGGAAATTGCGCATACGTCTTTCTCCTCGCTCGATGCAGTCGTTCAGCGTTTGGAAAGCTCGTGGCGTGAGGCCGTAGATGCCAGCGGAAATCAGGGGAGCCCCCCTCATTCCCCCGGGGGAAGTTTGGGCTGTTGAATGTTGGGTGTCGAGTTCTTCCAACGTGTCGAAAAATCCCGTAATCCTCGGAAAACCCTCCTCACTTCTCACTCCACACTTCTCACTCCACACACCACACTCCTCGTATCCCACATAAAGCGGTTTTTCGTCATCAATAAAGTCCGTTACGCCCATCAGTCCGTCGTCGCCCTCGTCCAGCACCTGCTTGAAGGCACGGAGATAGCCTTTGAACTCGTCTTCGCGGAAAATCGTATCGACCGTTGTCAGTACGAAAGGAGCGTCGCTGCCGTCGTCGAGCAACTGGCTCAGTTCATAAAAACTGTGCATCGAACTCGGCGTCGTTTTCACCACGAAACGCAGCGGTGGCAGCGGTTTTTCGTGTAATTTTCCTTTGTCTTGAAGCCTCCGCAAATGTTCGCTGACCTCCGGTCTCAAATCGTTGCAGATGACGACGATTATCTCCGCCTCGTTCGACATAAAAATGCGAATCAGGCGGTCGATCAGGTGTTCGCCGTGAATTATCACGAGCGGTTTCGGAACATCGATTCCCTCCTGTGCGAGCCGAGAGCCCTCGCCTGCGGCTATGATGGCGTATTTCATCTTATTTTTTCATTCAAATGGGTCGCAAAGTTAGTCAAAATTAGCGAAAAATGGGTAAAAATTACCGTTGTTTTTGTTTTCTTTAACGCGAATCGGTTTACTCGATTTGAAATTTTTGTTACCTTTGCATCATAATTCTTTCTTGAAAATGATGAAAAATCGAATTTTGACGATTGCCTTGTTGATGAGTGCAATCGGTTGTGCACAAGCGCAGAAATCGCTGCCGATGCTCGTTGGAACTTACACCGACAGCGGCAGTTGTGGCATCTATTCGTTCTGTTTCGACCAAGTAAGCGGAAAGGCTGAAAAACTCGATTCGTTGACGTTGCGAAATCCGTCGTTTCTGACGCTTTCGCGCGATGGTCGCCACGTTTATGCCGTCGGCGAGACCGATGACCGACAGGCTTCGCTCAACACGATTCGTTTTGACGCGAAAAATGGGCGGCTGCAGTTGCTTTCGAGTGCCGCCACTGAGGGAAAATCGCCTTGCTACGTGGCGACGAATGGAAAAATGGCACTCACGGCGAACTATTCTGGCGGTTCGATGAGTGTTTTCCGACTTGAAAACGGCGGTACGCTGGCCACACTCACGCAGCGATTCCTTGGTGCGAAGGGCGGTCCCGACTTGAGTCGTCAGGAAGCGCCGCACGTGCATTGCGCCACCTTCACGCCCGACGGAAAATACATTCTCGCCACCGATTTCAGTGCCGACCGTATTTGTTCGTATCGCCTGCGTGGAACGACCGTCGTTGCCAACGGCATTGCTGCCCAAATCGCCTCCAGTTCGGGTCCTCGCCACCTCGTTTTCAGTCGCGACGGGCGCTTTGCCTATCTCATCAGCGAACTGTCGGGAAAAGTCAGCGTGTTCAGTTATCGCGACGGTCGGCTCAAAGAGATTCAAACCGTCGTTTCCGACAGCGTCGGGGCGCGTGGTAGTGGCGACATCCACCTGAGTCCCGATGGGAAATTCCTCTATTCGAGCAATCGCCTCAAGGCCGACGGAATCGCCATTTTCGCCGTCGATGCACGCACGGGAAAACTCACAAAAGTGGGCTATCAGCCGACGGGTCGCCATCCGCGCCATTTCAACATCACGCCGAATGGCCGTTTCCTGCTTTGTGCCAGCCGCGACGACAACAAGATTCAGGTCTTCCGACGTGACGAAAAAACGGGTCTGCTCACCGACATCCATCAGGATATTCCCGTCAGCAAAGCCGTTTGCGTACAATTTTTTTGATTTTATATCATAAAAAGAGGTCGTTTCAAAAAAAATATGTACCTTTGCACAAATTTTATAGATTATGGAATACCGTAAAACAGAAATCGAGGGCGTTTACATCATCGAACCGCGCGTGTTCGGCGACGAGCGAGGCTATTTCTTCGAGGCTTGGAAGCAACAAGAGTTCGAGGAAAATATCGGAAAAGTGAATTTTATGCAAGACAACGAATCGAAATCGGTGCGCGGTGTGTTGCGTGGATTGCACTATCAGAAGGGCGAGTTCTCGCAGGCGAAACTGGTGCGCGTCATCAGCGGTTGCGTGCTCGATGTAGCGGTCGATTTGCGGAAAAGTTCGCCGACTTTCGGGAAGTATGTCGCAGTGGAGTTGAGTGGCGAGAACAAGCGTCAGTTTTTCATTCCACGCGGTTTTGCACACGGCTTCCTCGTGCTGAGCGACGAGGCCGTTTTCACTTACAAGGTCGATCATCCCTACGCGCCGCAGGCCGAGGCGTCGATTCTCTGGAACGACCCGACGCTGGCCATCGACTGGCAGGTTTCGCCCGAAAAATTGATTCTGAGCCAGAAAGACCGCGAGGCGACGCCCTTCGCCGAGGCTGAATATTTTGAATAAAATTCCTGCTTTGTTTGAATAAAAATACATCCATCGAAAATAACATTAAAAAAATACAGTTATGAATATTGCAATTGTTGGAACGGGCTATGTCGGACTGGTGTCTGGCGCGTGTTTTGCTGACACGGGTGCGAATGTGACCTGCGTCGATGTCGATGCAGCGAAAATCGAGCGGCTGAAAAAGGGCGAAATCCCCATTTATGAGCCGGGACTCGACGAATTGGTTTTGAAAAATGTCAATGCAGGCCGATTGAAGTTCACGACGTCGTTGGCCGATATTCTCAACGACCAGGAAATCGTGTTTTCCGCAGTTGGAACACCGCCCGACGAAGACGGTTCCGCCGATTTGAAATATGTGTTGCAAGTGGCCGAGACGATTGGCCAGAACCTCGATAAATACATGGTTGTCGTGACGAAGAGCACCGTGCCTGTGGGTACGGCGCAGAAGGTTCACGACACGATTCAGCGCGAACTCGACAAGCGCGGTAGCAAGGTGGAATTCGACGTGGCGAGCAACCCCGAATTTCTCAAGGAAGGCAACGCCATTAAGGACTTTATGAGTCCCGACCGCGTGGTGGTTGGCGTGGAGAGCGAGCGGGCGAAAAAACTGCTTTCGAGGCTCTACAAACCGTTTATGATGAACAATTTCCGCGTGATTTTCATGGATGTTCCGAGTGCTGAAATGACGAAATATGCCGCCAATTCGATGCTCGCCACGCGCATTTCGTTTATGAACGACATCGCCAACCTCTGCGAATTGGTCGGTGCCGACGTGAACATGGTGCGTCAGGGTATCGGTAGCGACACGCGCATCGGTCGCAAGTTCCTCTTCCCGGGCTGTGGCTACGGTGGTTCGTGCTTCCCGAAAGACGTGAAGGCGCTTATCAAAACCGCCGACCAAAACGGCTATTCGATGGAGGTTTTGAAGGCAGTCGAGGAGGTGAACGAGCGTCAGAAGAGCCTGTTGTTCCGCAAACTTCAGGCGGCTTTCGAGGGCGAGTCGTTGCAGGGCAAGACCGTTGCGCTGTGGGGACTTTCGTTCAAGCCTGAAACCGACGATATGCGCGAATCGACGGCATTGGTGATGATTGATTTGCTGTTGAAGGCAGGTTGCCGCGTGCGTGCTTACGACCCTGTGGCAATGGATGAGTGCCGCCGTCGCATCGGCGACCAAATCGAGTATTGCCGCGATATGTACGACTGCGTGCTCGATGCCGATGCGCTGCTGCTGCTGACGGAGTGGAAGGAATTCCGCCTGCCGAGTTGGGAGGTCGTTGGCAAAGCGATGAAGCACCGCCTCGTCATCGACGGTCGCAACATTTTCGACTTTGCCGAACTCGCCGAAGCCGGATTCGAGTATCATTGCATCGGAAAAAAGTAAACGATGGATTTGCCAGAGAACGATATTGATATAAATTCAAAACATTTCTGATATAATATGGATTACGACAGAATTCGTTGCCCTTTTTGCGGAAGTAGAAACCTTGAATTCTCAAAAGAGGATTTCAACCACAGGGCCGCTTTTTGGGGAACTATTTTCCTAAGTCTTTGGGGCATTCTGTTCGGACTGTTTTGCAGAAAGAGAACTTACTGCAATTGTAGGGATTGCGGAAGCGGATTTGCATTCTACGAACAATAGAATTTATACGATGGATTGTTTGTGATGTGCCTTTATGCTTTGCGATTTTTTCCATTCGGTTTCCCTTTCCCACGCCCTTTTCCGCCACTGCGCCGCTTGCCATTCCATTTCTTGCGGCGTTTCGGTTCGGCTGACTTGTATTCGGGACCATCGCCGAGGCCGTCGGGTAGGGTATTTTTCGTGATTTCGCGCTCAAGGAAACGCTCGATTTGCTGGAAATAGCGGATGTCGTCGGGACTGACGAAGGTGACGGCGCGACCGTCGCGGTCGGCACGGGCGGTACGACCGATGCGATGAACGTAGTCCTCGGCGTCGCGTGGCACGTCGTAGTTGATGACCATCGCAATGTCGTCGATGTCGATGCCGCGGGAAAGGATGTCGGTGGCGACGAGAACGTCGATTTTGCCACTCTTGAAGCGGAACATCATCTCGTCGCGCTCGGCCTGCGACAGGTCGCTGTGCATTTCGCCAGCGTTGATTTTCAGGCGCAGCAGGGCGCGATAGACGTCTTTCACTTTGTTGATTTTGCCTGCGAAGATGATGACGCACTTCAGTTCGTTTCCCTTGAACATCGACTCGATGATGCCGAGTTTCTGCGGTTCGTAGCACACGTAGGCCGACTGCTGAATCTTTTCGGCGGGTTTGCTCACGGCAATTTTAACTTCGGTCGGATTTTTTAGCAGTGTTTTCGCCAATTGCTCGATTTTTTCGGGCATCGTAGCCGAGAACATCACGGTTTGACACGTCGGCGGCAGTTTTTTCGCAATTTTCAGAATGTCGTCATAAAAACCCATGTCGAGCATTCGGTCGGCCTCGTCGAGCACGAAAAACGACACGCGGCTCATATCGACATTGTCCATCGTCAGATGGGAGATGAAGCGGCCAGGCGTGGCGATGATGACATCGGCACCGGTTTTCAGCGCGTTGAGTTCCTGATAGTAGCGGTTGCCGTCGTTGCCGCCATAGACCGCCACCGAGCCGACGTTGCTCAGATAGTAACTGAAACCCTGCATGGCGCGGTCGATTTGCTGTGCGAGTTCGCGTGTCGGTGCCATTATGATGCAATTGATGGCATCTTTCGGAAAATCGACACTGCGACCGTCGGGAAAATCGGCATAGCCGTCGTCGAGCATCGAGAGAATCGGCAGTAGATAGGCCGCCGTCTTGCCCGTTCCCGTCTGCGCCACGCCCAGAATGTCGTGTCCGTCGAGGATTTCGGGAATGCAGCGTTCCTGAATCGGGGTCATTTCCTCGAATCGCATGTCGTAGAGCGCATCGAGGATATTATCGTTCAAATATGTTTCTTCAAAATTCATTTTTCAATTGTAAATAGTAAATTGTCAAATAGTCAATCAATTCGGTGCTTGCCGATAGCAGAAATATGCCACGAAAGCAAAAATGATGTTCGGCATCCACGCAGCGAGCATCGGCGGGAAGTTCGCGTTCACGGCGAAGGTCGAGGAAATGGCTTGCAGCAGGATGTAGAGGGCACTCAGCGCGAGTCCGATGCCCAAATATAGTCCCATTCCGCCCTTTCGCTTGCGCGAGGAAAGCGACGCGCCGATGATGGTCAGAATGAACGAGGCGAACGACATGGCGATGCGCTTGTGGTATTCCATTTGGTAGCGCACGACGTTGCTACTGCCGCGTCCGATTTGTTTCGAGATGAAATCGCGCAGTTCGGGGCTCGTGAGCGTCTCTTGCTGACCCTTGGAATAGACCAAGTCGGCAGGTTCCATCATGATGACAGTGTCTTTGTTGACACCGCTGGTGATGTGCTCTCGAAGACCTTTCAACTCGCGGATTTTCCAGTTCGTCGCCCGCCATTGGAATTTCGTGTCGGAAATCGTGTCGTATTGAATTTCCTGCGCCGTCATGTGGCTGACGAGTTTCTTGTTTTCAAACTTGTCGAGCGAAAAGCCGTAGCCGCGTTTCATCGTGTTGTCGTAGTGTTGGATATACGCGATAACTCCTTGACCTACTTGTAGTTGTACGTTTTCGGCAGCCGTCGTCTTTCGTTTGTTTTTGTAGATGGTTTCAAAATTCTGTCGCACGATCGTTCCCTGCGGAATGACGTAGGCGCTGAGGTAGTACGACAGCATCGAAATCAGCACGCACGAAATCATGTAGGGGCGCAGGAGGCGCTTAAACGAAACGCCCGAGGCCAACATAGCGATGATTTCGGAGTTTCCAGTGAGTTTCGAGGTGAAGAAAATCACGGCGATGAAGACGAACAGGGCACTGAAAAGGTTGGCGTAGTAGGGCACCCAATTCATGTAATAGTCGAAAATGATGGCCTTCAGCGGTGCGTGATACTTGATGAAAGAGTCGAGATATTGGTTGATGTCGAAGACGATGGCGATGGTGATGATCAGCAGAATCGAGAAGAGGTAGGTGCCGATGAATTTTCGGATGATATACCAGTCGAGCCGCTTGATGAAGGTGGGTTTGAGTTTCTTCAACAGGCCGCCGAGCCGACCGAAGGCTTTTCGCAGTCCTCGTCCGACTTTCAGTGCTTTGCGGTGTTTCTTGATTTTGCTATATTTCATCGTCATTTTTTACCTTTTTACCCTTTAACCTTTTTACCCTTTAACTTTTTCTAACGTCTTCTTCCAAGATTCTCGATGACACTCCGTTTCCACTGCGTGAAATCGCCCTGTTCGATGTGCTGTCGGGCATCGCCGACGAGTCGGAGGTAGAACGCGAGGTTGTGAATCGAGGCGATTTGCATCGCGAGCAGTTCCTGCGCCTTGAACAGATGGTGCAGATAGGCTTTCGTGTGCAGTCGGTCGATGTCGCAGCCGTCGGGGTCGATGGGCGAAAAATCGTCTTCCCACTTCTTGTTGCGCATATTCATCGTTCCCTCGTAGGTGAACAGCATCGCGTTGCGACCGTTGCGCGTCGGCATCACGCAGTCGAACATATCCACGCCGCGTTCGATGGCTTCGAGGATGTTCTGCGGCGTTCCGACACCCATCAGATAGCGCGGTTTTTCCTTCGGCAGAATAGCATTCACGACCTCAATCATCTCGTACATCACCTCGGTGGGTTCGCCCACGGCCAGTCCGCCAATCGCATTACCGTCAGCGCCCTTGTCGGCGACGAATTTCGCGGCCTCGCTGCGCAAATCCTTGTAGGTGCAGCCCTGAACGATGGGAAAAAGGCTCTGTTCGTGGCCGTAGAGCGGTTCAGTCTCGTTGAATCGCTTGATACAGCGGTCGAGCCAGCGTTGCGTCAGTCCGAGCGATTTCTTGGCGTAGTTGTAATCGCTTTGTCCGGGCGGACATTCGTCGAATGCCATCATAATGTCGGCACCGATGATGCGCTCGGTGTCCATCACGTTTTCAGGCGTGAAAAAATGCTTCGAACCGTCGATGTGCGAGCGAAATTCACAGCCTTCCTCGCGCAATTTTCGAATTCCCGTGAGCGAAAACACCTGAAAACCGCCCGAATCGGTCAGAATCGGCCTGTCCCACGTGTTGAACTGGTGGAGTCCGCCTGCTTTCTGCAGGATCTCAAGACCTGGACGCAGGTAGAGGTGATAGGTGTTGCCGAGGATGATTTGCGCCTCGACTTGCTCGCGCAGTTCGCTGAAATGCACGCCCTTCACCGAGCCACACGTGCCGACGGGCATGAAAATCGGGGTTTTGATTTGTCCGTGATCCGTGGTAATCAGACCCGTTCGTGCGTCGCTGTAGGGGTCGGTATGTTGTAATTCAAAGGTCATTTTTTATCTTCTTCAATCTTAAATTCAATGGGATTCGCCACCATTTCGTCGGTGAGTGCGAAATTCCACACGTCTTGAATATTCTCGACATAGTGGAACTGCACGCCGCGCAGGTAGATTTCGGGAATTTCCTCGATGTCCTTGCGGTTGTCGCGACACATCACAATGTCGGTGATTCCAGCGCGTTTCGCCGCCAAAATCTTCTCTTTGATGCCACCGACGGGCAGCACTTTTCCGCGCAGGGTGATTTCGCCCGTCATTGCCGTGTTTTTGCGTACTTTCCGCTGTGTCAGTGCCGAGGCAATCGACGTGGCGATGGTGATGCCTGCCGACGGACCGTCTTTCGGCGTTGCGCCTTCTGGCACGTGGATGTGGATGTTCCATTGGTCGAAAATCCGATAATCGACACCGAGTTTTTCGACGTGCGCCTTCACGTATTCGAGGGCGATGACTGCCGATTCCTTCATCACGTCGCCGAGGTTGCCCGTGAGCGTCAGTTTGGCGGCTTTTCCCTTGGAAAGCGAGGTCTCGATGAACAAAATTTCACCGCCCACGCTCGTCCACGCGAGTCCCGTCACCACACCTGCGTAGTCGTTGCCCTGATAGATGTCGCGGTAGAAGGGCGGTTTGCCGAGCAAACCCTCGATTTCGGACGGCGTTACCTTGAAAGTCGTCGGTTTCGCCTGATTTTCGGCTTTTTGATTCGATTTTTTGACTTTTTTATTGACTTTTCCGTTCGGTTTCTCGTCCGTCGGCTCGTCCATCACTTTGTTGAAAGCAATCTTCCGAAGTGCCTTGTTCACTTGTTTTTCCAACTGTCGAACACCACTTTCCCGCGTGTATTGCTCGATGATTTTTTCGATGGCAACCTTGCTGAACGACACCTTTTCGGCAGCGTTTTTCAGTCCCGTGTTTTCGAGTTCGCGAGGGATGAGGTGACGCTTCGCAATCTCGATTTTTTCTTCCGTGATATAGCCGCTGACCTCGATGATTTCCATACGGTCGAGTAGGGGACGCGGAATCGTTGAGAGGTTGTTGGCCGTCGCGATGAAAAGCACTTTCGACAGGTCGTAATCGACATCGAGATAATTGTCGTGGAAGGCTGAATTTTGCTCTGGGTCGAGCACTTCAAGCATCGCCGAAGCAGGGTCGCCGCTGTGGGTGCTCTGCGTGATTTTGTCGATTTCGTCGAGGATGAAAACGGGGTTCGACGACCCAGCCTTCTGAATCGACTTGATGATGCGTCCGGGCATTGCGCCGATGTAGGTCCTGCGGTGTCCGCGAATCTCGCTTTCGTCGTGCAGTCCGCCGAGGCTCATCCGCACGTATTTCCGCTTCATTGCCGATGCAATCGACTTGCCGAGCGATGTTTTTCCGACACCCGGAGGTCCGTAGAGGCAGAGAATCGGCGATTTAAGGTCGCCACGCAAGTGCAACACCGCCATATATTCCAAAATGCGCTCCTTCACCTTTTCCATTCCGTAGTGGTCGCGGTTGAGGATGCGCTCGGCACGTTTCAAGTCGAGGTTGTCAGTCGTAAATTCGCCCCACGGCAGTTCCACCATCGTCTGCAAATAGTTCAACTGCATACTGTATTCGGGACTCTGCTGATGCAGCAGGTCGAGTTTGTCGATTTCCTTGCTGAACGCCTTGCTCACTTCCTCCGGCCACTTCTTTTTCTCGGCCCGTTTGATGAGTTCGGCCCGTTCCGGCGAACCCTCGCCGTTGCCCAGTTCCTCCTTGATGTTCTTGATTTGCTGTTGCAGGAAATACTCGCGCTGCTGTTCGTCGATGTCCTCGCGTGTCTTCGAGCGGATGTCCTGCCGCAATTGCAGCAGTTGAATCTCCTTGTGCAGCGTTTTTAGCACCTCGATGACGCGCTCCATCATCGTCGTCGTCCGCATCATCCGCATCTTGTCGGCAATGCTGAACGGCATATTCGTACAAATGAAATTCACGGCCAACACCTGATTTTGGATGTTGTTCAACGCGAATTGCGACTCGTCGGGAATGTCCTCGTTCTGGTGGATGTATTCGATGGTCGTGTTGCGAAGGTCGTCGAAAGCCGTGCGCCACGTTTTGTCGCGTCGCTCAGGCATTTCCTCGGGTGCCACCTTCGTCAGTGCCATAATACAGGGATGTTGCGCCGTGAATTTCTCCAGTCGGCAGCGTCCCATACCCTGCACGATAATCGTCACGTTGTTGCCGCCGAGAACCGGCATATCGAGTATCCTGACAAGTTTCGCGTATGTGCCGTATTCGCAGAGGTCGCCCTCTTCCGGCTCCTCGATTTCGGCACTCTTCTGGCAGAACACCGCGAAAGTCATATTGGGGTTCCGCTTCAGTTTGTTCACCAGATTGATGCTGTGCTCCCGTCCGACGATAATCGGTGCGATGATGCCCGGAAACAGCACAATGTTGCGCGTCGCCAGGATGGGCACTTCGCCCTCAACCTCCAGTTCAAACAACTTCGTGATGTCGCCCTCGTAGTCGGCAATCATCTGGATGGATGTATTTGTTCTTTTATTCATTGTAGTCTTCAACTCCTGATTTTGAACCTGCAAAGTTACGAATTTTTCTCGGCATTTCTTCATTTTTTACGAGAAATTGCTTTGATTTGGTCCTTTTTATGTGATTTTTGACAGTTTTACGGCTATTTATTCGTAACTTTGCGTCGAATTTACGATTCTTTTGACGCGACATTGACAAAAAAAATGAGCCATTTCGATTTCAAGAAATTTAGGATTGAACAAGACCGTTGTGCGATGAAAGTGGGAACCGACGGTGTACTGCTCGGCGCTTGGGCCGAAGGTGGACGGCGGATTCTCGATGTCGGCACGGGAACGGGCGTCATCGCACTGATGATGGCACAGCGGTTTGCCGACGCGACGGTGACGGCCATCGATATCGACGCTGAGGCTTGCGCTCAGGCGCAAGAAAACGCGCTTAAATCGCCTTTTGACAATCGAGTGTCGGTCGTTCATTCGTCAGTTCAGTCGTTCGCAGCCGATTTCTTGGAAAAATCTTTAAAAACGGATTTGTTGGAATTGTTCGACAGCATCGTTTCCAATCCACCCTTTTTCGAACAGAGCTTAAAGAATCCCGACCAACGGAAAGCCACTGCCCGACACACCGATTCGCTTCCGTTCTCCGACCTTTTCGAGTGCGCTTCTCAATTGCTTAGCGACGACGGAATTTTTAGCGTTATCATACCTATAGAAAAACTTGAATCGTTTTCTTCAAATGCTTATTTATCAGGTTTTTATATCTCTCGTCAATGTATGATAAAAACAACTTTAAAGAAGCCGGCAAAACGCTGTCTTTTGGCCTTTCAAAAACACCTTCCAACGTCGGTTGAGCGAACAGAATTTTATCTGCAAAACGACGACGGAACGCGCAGCGATTGGTATCAAAATTTGACGGAAAATTTTTATCTTTAAGTGAAAAAATAGTGTTTTTCGTCCCGTTTTGTACAAAAATTCGTACCTTTGCAGCCGATTTCAGGAATTGACAAGACAAACAACTCAAAATAACAAAAAAATGAAAGCATTTGTATTCCCTGGACAGGGTGCCCAGTCGGTTGGCATGGGCAAGGCGCTTTACGAGCAAAACGAAGTGGCTCGTGAACTTTTCGAGAAGGCCAACGAAGTCTTAGGTTTCCGCATCACCGATATCATGTTCAAAGGCACCGACGAGGAACTCAAGCAGACGCGCATCACGCAGCCTGCCGTGTTCGTTCACAGTGTGGTTTCGGCATTGGCTCTGGGCGACGATTTCCAACCCGCGATGGTGGCTGGTCACTCGCTCGGCGAAATGTCGGCACTGGCGGCGACGGGTGCTCTGAGTTTCGAGGACGGTCTGCGCCTCGTGCAAAAGCGTGCGCTGGCGATGCAGAAGGCCTGCGACGAGAATCCGGGTACGATGGCAGCGATTATCGCACTGCCCGACGAGGTGGTTGAGGCCGTGTGTGAAAACGTCTCGAAGCCCGATTGTTTCGTGATTCCCGCCAATTACAACTGCCCGGGGCAGCTCGTGATTTCGGGTCATGTGGAGGCGGTGAGTGTTGCCTGCGAGAAACTGAAAGAAACGGGTGCGAAGCGTGCACTGGTGCTGCAGGTGAACGGTGCGTTCCACTCGCCGCTGATGCAGTCGGCGAAGGACGAACTGGCCGCCGCCATTATGCAGACCGAGTTCAAAACGCCGTGCTGTCCCGTCTATCAGAACGTGGATGCGCTGCCTCACACCGATCCCGAGGAAATCAAACAGAACCTGATTGCCCAACTGACGAGCCCCGTGCGCTGGACGAAGACTGTGCAGAATATGGTGGCCGACGGTGCAACGGAATTCACCGAATGTGGTCCGGGCAAGGCTTTGCAGGGTATGATTACGAAAATCGCCCGTGATGTAACGGTTCAGGGAGTCTGATTCGTGGAGTGTATTTCGTGAAGTGTGGAGTGTGAAGTGTGAAGTGTGGAGTGAGGAAACCGATTATTTATCAATTATTTCCGCGATGGTTTGGCAACAAGAACACGACGCGGAAACACGACGGTAGCATCGAGGAAAATGGCTGTGGAAAGTTCAACGACCTCGATGCCGCTACGCTTCGTCGCATCCGCAGCCTCGGCGCAACGCACCTCTGGCTGACGGGCATCATTCGCCACGCCACGCAGACCGATTACTCGCGATTTGGCATTCCGCGCCAGCATCCGCAGGTGGTGAAGGGTAGGGCAGGGTCGCCTTACGCCATCGCCGATTACTACGATGTCGATCCCGATTTGGCGGTCGATGTCAAACGTCGGATGGATGAGTTTGAGGAACTTGTCCGTCGCACACACGAGAATCAGATGAAGGTCATTATCGACTTCGTTCCGAACCACGTCGCACGGCAGTATCAGTCGATTTGCAAGCCTGAAAACGAGCGCGATTTGGGCGAGGACGACGACCCGACGATGCATTTTTCGATACATAATAATTATTATTATCTTTGGGAGCAACCGTTGGAACTTTCTGACGATATTCTTTGTCAGGATAATTCTGAAAATCATCAGGAAAACCTCGAGAACTACCACGAAACCCCCGCGAAAGCCACCGGAAACGACCAATTTTCCAACCGTCCGAGCCGAAACGACTGGTACGAGACCATTAAACTCAACTACGGCGTTGATTATTGCGACGCAGGCGGTCGTTCCGAGCATTTCGACCCGATTCCCGACACGTGGCAGAAAATGCTGAACATCCTGCTTTTCTGGGCATCCAAGGACATTGACGCTTTCCGTTGCGACATGGTTTTCATGGTGCCCGTCGCTTTTTGGAAATGGGCGATTGCGCAGGTCAAAAACGAATATCCGAACATCAAATTTATCGGCGAGATTTACGACCCGCCGCTTTATCGCAGTTACATCGATGCCGGTTTCGACTGGCTCTACGACAAAGTCGGTATGTACGACTGCCTGCGCGACATCGTTTGCGGAAAACGCCCTGCCAGTAGCATTTCGGCGCAGTGGCAATCGGTCGATGACATCCTCGACCACATGCTCTATTTCCTCGAAAATCACGACGAACAGCGCATTGCGAGCGATTTCTTTGCTGGAAATGCCCAAAAAGCCATTCCTGCCGCCATTGTCAGCGTCTTGCTCAACCGCTGTCCGTTTATGCTCTACGCCGGACAGGAATTTGGCGAGCGCGGTATGGACGAGGAAGGTTTTAGCGGACGCGACGGTCGCACGACGATTTTCGATTATTGGTGCGTCGATTCGCTGCGTCGCGGCTATTATTTCCCGACTCACCTCAACAATCAGGAAAAGCGGTTGCGTTCGTTCTACAGGCAGTTGTTCGCGGTGGCGAAGAAAAAGGCCGTCAGCGAGGGCAGTTTCTTCGATTTGATGTATTGTAATATGCAGTCGTGGCAGTTCAATCCGAATCAGCAATACGCCTTTTTGCGCAAGGCCGACGACGAACTGCTGCTTGTCGTTGCGAATTTTTCCGACGATGCCGTGCACTGCGGTGTTTTGATTCCGCAACATGCCTTTGATTTCCTGAAAATCGCCGAGTTATTTGATACGACAGCCGTTGATTTATTGACAAAAGAAACCGTCCGCACAAATCTTTGTGCAGACGGAATCGTTGAGTTCGATGTCGCTCCGTTGAGCGGTCGAATTTATCAGTTTTCGCTTAAAAACTAATTATTTTTTCGTCAGATATTCGTCCATATTGGCAGCGGCACGACGACCGTCGCCCATAGCCAGAATCACCGTAGCACCACCGCGCACGATGTCGCCGCCGGCGAAAATCTCAGGACGTGCCGACTGCATTCCGTCATTGACCACAATCGTATTCTTGCGTCCGAGTTCCAGACCCTCGATGGAGTTCGGAACGAGCGGATTCGGGCTCACACCAACGGCCACGATGACCTGATCGACCTCGAGCGTGACGGTCTTGCCTTCGACGGGCACAGGGCTGCGACGACCCGAAGCATCGGGCTCGCCAAGTTCCATCACCTGCAGCACGGCTGCCTTCACAGCACCGTTTTCATCGGCGATGTACTCGATGGGGTTGTGCAGCGTCAGGAAGTCGATTCCTTCCTCTTTCGCGTGCTTCACCTCTTCGAGACGAGCCGGCATTTCCTCTTCCGAACGACGGTAAACCAGCGTGACATTGCCACCCAGACGCTTGGCCGTGCGGCACGAGTCCATCGCCGTGTTGCCACCGCCGACCACGAGCACGTTCTTACCGAAGTTAATCGGTGTGTCGGTTTTCGGATTGGCAGCGTCCATCAGGTTGACGCGCGTCAGATACTCGTTAGACGACATAATATTGATGGCGTTCTCGCCCGGAATGCCCATAAAGTTCGGCAGACCGGCACCCGAACCCACGAAAATGCCCTTGAAACCTTGCTCTTCGAGGTCTTCGACGGTAATCGTCTTGCCCACGATGACGTCGGTCTGGAAGTGTACGCCCATCTTGGCGAGGTTCTGGATTTCCACATCGACAATCTTGTTCGGCAGACGGAATTCGGGAATACCATATTTCAGCACGCCGCCAATCTCGTGGAGAGCCTCGAAAACATACACGTCATAGCCTTTTTTCACCATATCGCCAGCGAACGAAAGTCCTGCGGGACCGCTACCCACGACGGCAATCTTCATACCATTCGACGGTGCGATTTCCGGCAGCGAAATCTGGCCGCTCTCGCGCTCGTAGTCGGCAGCGAAACGCTCCAGATAGCCGATGGCAACGGCAGGCTCGTTCATCTTCAGATGGATACAGCGAGCCTCGCACTGCTTCTCCTGCGGACAGACGCGACCGCAAACGGCAGGCAGGGCCGACGTTTCCTTCAACACCTTCGCAGCAGCGAGGAAATCGCCACGCTCGATGTTCTTGATGAACGACGGGATGTTGATGTTCACGGGACAGCCCTCGACACACGTCGGTTTCGGGCAGTCGAGACAGCGCTTGGCTTCTTGCATTGCCATTTCCTTCGTCAGACCGATGTTCACTTCCTCGTCGCGAACCTTTGCGCGATATTCAGGCTCGAGTTCGGGCATCGAGACACGCGGAATCTGCGTGCGCTCCTTTGCCTTCATCGTAGCGCGGAGTTCCTTGCGCCATTCGGCGTCGCGGTCGGTGAGGGACTCGGAATTTTGGGTTTCGGGAGCAGCCTTGGCAGCCGCAGGAGCAGCGTCCGGGCATTTTGCCTCCTGAACTTCCGAACCGCACATATGCGCCTCGAAGTTCGCCATATCTTCCTGTTCTGCCTTCTTGAACGTGCCCATACGCTTGAACATTTCGTCCCAATCGACCAGTGCGCCGTCGAATTCGGGGCCGTCGATGCAGACGAATTTCGTCTTGCCGCCAATCGTCAGTCGGCAAGCACCGCACATACCCGTACCATCGACCATAATCGTGTTCAGGCTGACTTCGCAGGGAATGTTGTGCTTCTGCGCCGTGAGGTTAGAGAATTTCATCATAATGGGAGGACCGATGGCAAACACCTTGTCGATGTGCTCCTGTTCGATGAATTTCTCGATTCCGACCGTCACCACGCCCTTTTCGCCGTAACTTCCGTCGTCGGTCATAATGATGACTTCGTCGGAGGTTTCGCGAACCTTGTCTTCAAGGATGATGAGGTCTTTCGAGCGGCCTGCCAGCACCGACAACACGCGGTTTCCAGCCCGTTTCAGTGCCTGGATGATGGGCAGCATCGGAGCCACACCCACACCGCCGCCGGCACAGACCACCGTGCCGTAGTTTTCGATGTGCGTCGGCGTTCCCAACGGACCCACCACGTCTTCCACGTAGTCGCCTTCGTTCAGCATACAGAGTTTCTGCGACGACAGACCGACGGTCTGCACCACAAGCGTAATGGTACCACGTTCTGTGTCGGCTTCGGCAATCGTCAGCGGCATACGCTCGCCACGCTTATCGACGCGCACAATCACAAAGTTACCTGCTTTCCGGCTCTTGGCAATCAGCGGAGCCTCGACTTCGAGCAGGAACACCTTCTCGGAGAACTGTTCCTTCTTAACGATTTTGTTCATAACTAACGTTTTGTTTTGATTATTTAGGTTTAAAAATTCAGTCTTTATTCAAAAAACTGCGCAAAAGTACAACAAAAATCGGGAACTGCCAAGTAAAATCCGAATTTTCTTCGATATTCGAAATTATTTATCCATTCTGAACTCGTTTCATTGAAAAATTTGTACCTTTGCAACTCGAAATTTGGTATTTTTGCAAATCGAATAAGTAAACTGAGAAAATGAAGGTATTGAAGTTTGGCAAAACGTCGGTCGGAAAGACGGCTGAGGATATTCAAAAAGTCCGACAAATTATTGAGGATGAGGCCGTAAATGGGTCGATTGTCGTCGTGGTGGATGCTCCGGAGAATGTCGCGGAAGCCCTGCGAATGCAACTCGGAACGAAAATTCGGGGTAACATTCGGCTTGTGACGGGAAGCGACTACACCGCCGCCATTCTTGCTGCCGAACTCGATGCCGAAATCCTTGAAATTTGGACGGATGTCGATGGCTTTATGACGGCTGACCCGCGTGTCATCAAATCGGCCTATACCATCAACGAATTGTCGTATGTCGAGGCGATGGAACTCTGCAATTTCGGTGCAGAAGTCATCTATCCGCCGACGATTTACCCCGTCTGCGTCAAAAACATCCCGATTCGCGTCAGAAATACTTTTAATATTGAGAATCCTGGCACGCTCATCAAACAGCAGATTGACAACGACCAGAAGCCTATCAAGGGCATTTCGAGCATCAAAAACACGTCGCTCATCACGGTGACGGGTTTGTCGATGGTGGGTGTGATTGGTGTGAACCGCCGCATTTTCACGACCTTGGCCGAGAACGGCATTTCGGTGTTTATGGTCAGTCAGGCCTCGTCGGAAAATTCTACGTCGATTGGCGTGCGCGAGGAAGATGCCGAGGAGGCTGCCCGCGTGCTCAACGAGGAATTTTCGGAGGAAATCGCAACGGGTGCGATGTATTCGATGCGCGTCGAAAACGGCTTGGCGACGGTGGCCATCGTGGGCGAGAATATGAAGCATACGCCGGGCATCGCCGGAAAACTCTTCGGCACGCTCGGGCGTAGTGGAATCGTGGTAATCGCCATCTCGCAGGGTGCTTCGCAGACCAACATTTCGTTCATTGTCAAGGCCGAGGAACTGCGCAAGTCGCTCAACGTGTTGCACGACTCGTTTTTCCTGTCGGAATACAAGGTGCTCAACCTCTTTATTTGCGGCGTGGGAACGGTTGGCAGCAAACTCATCGAGCAGATTCGCTCGCAATACGACGAACTGAAGGAACATTCGCGTCTGAAACTCAACGTGGTGGGCATTGCCAACTCGAAAAATGCCATTTTCGAGCGCGACGGCATCGACCTCGAACATTATCGGGAATTGTTGAAAGTCCCCTCGGAAACCGTAGGGGCGGCTGCTGCACGACATTTCATCGGTATGAACATTTTTAATTCCGTCTTCGTCGATTGCACGGCCAGTAAGGAGATTGCCAACCTCTATCAGGAATTCCTCGAGCATAATATCAACGTTGTCACGGCGAATAAAATTGCGGCTTCGTCGGCCTACGACAACTATTCGCTGCTGAAGCAGACGGCAATGGAACGCGGTGTGAAGTTCCTGTTCGAGACCAACGTCGGCGCCGGACTTCCCATCATCGGAACCATCAACGACCTGCGCAATTCGGGCGATAAAATCCTGAAAATCGAGGCCGTTCTGAGCGGTACGCTGAACTTCATTTTCAACGCCCTCTCGCCCGAAGTGACTTTCTCTGAGGCCGTCAGGCAGGCGAAAGAACAGGGCTACAGCGAACCCGACCCGCGCATCGACCTTTCGGGCACCGATGTCGTCCGCAAACTCGTCATTCTGACCCGCGAGGCCGGTTACAAAGTCGAGCAGGCCGATGTCGAAAAGCAACTGTTCGTGCCCGACGAGTATTTCAAGGGTTCCATCGACGATTTTTGGCAGCGTCTGCCCCAACTCGACAACGAGTTTGAGAAGCGTCGCCGACAACTCGAAGCCGAGGGGAAATACTGGCGATTCGTGGCCACGATGGAAGGCGGAAAGACCCGCGTCGCATTGCAGGAAGTGCCGCTCGGCCATCCGTTCTACAACCTGCAAGGCTCGAACAACATCGTTATGCTCACCACCGAGCGCTACCGCGAATTCCCGATGCTCATTCAGGGCTACGGAGCCGGTGCCAGCGTCACGGCAGCCGGAGTTTTCGCCAATGTGATGTCGATTGCGAATATCTGACGAAGGCCGCGAATCACCCGACAGGCAAAAAATTTCCAAAAACATTTTGCCGTTCAAGAGAAATTCCGTAAATTTGCCGATGCATTCAGAAAATGCAGTAAAAATCGTTAAATCTGACAAGGAAGAATGGTCTATATCGCCCTGCCCGACGAGGAAGTACGACGATTGAGCTTCTATCTGGCTATGGAGGAATATGTGGCGCGACGGCTGAACACCGCCGACGACTGTTTCTTTATGTGGCAGGTGAGGCCAACCGTGATTTTCGGGCGCAACCAGCTCATCGAGGCTGAAGTGAACTTGGAATTTTGCCGCAAGAACGGCATCGAGACCTATCGCCGGAAAAGCGGCGGCGGTTGTGTCTATGCCGATATGTCGAACGTGATGTTTTCGTACATTACACGCGACGAAGAAGTGAATTTCACGTTCAACCGCTACATCAATATGATTGCCCTGACGCTCTGCAAACTGGGCATTGAGGCGGGTTCGAGCGGGCGAAACGACATTCTGATTGACGGAAAAAAGGTCTCGGGCAACGCGTTCTACCACATTCCGGGCCACAGCATCGTTCACGGCACTATGCTCTACGACACCTGTATGGAAAATATGGTGGGTTCCATCACGCCGTCGGACGAAAAACTGGTGAGCAAGGGCGTGAAGAGCGTGCGGCAGCACATCGCGCTGTTGAAGGACTATGTGGATATCTCGCTCGACGAGTTCAAGGCATTTGTGAGGCGGAATCTCTGCGACCGCGAGGTGATGCTGAATGCCGACGACATCGCCGAAATCGAGGAAATCGAGCGCGAATACCTCACCGACGAGTTCATCTACGGCAACAATCCGCGCTACAGCCTCGTGCGCAAGGGTCGAATCGATGGCGTGGGCGAAATGGAGGTGAGAATGGAGGTGAAAAACCGCGTCATCAAGGCCATCAACATCGTGGGCGACTTCTTCCTCGTGGGCGACCTCGACTCGCAACTGCTGAAACGGCTGAAAGGCGTGGAATTGACTCGCGAAAGCCTCGAAAAGGCTCTGCCTGAGCGGCTCGACGACGTTGTCAGGAACCTCAGTCGAAACGAGTTTATCGAATTGATAATTGACAATTGATAATTGATAATTGAAAAATGACATATTTAACAACTTAATAATTAAAAATTTATGGAAAAAAAGACCTGTCTTTATGACAAACACGTGGAACTGGGCGCATTGATGTCGCCGTTTGCCGGCTTCAACATGCCCATTCAGTACACAAACATCACCGACGAGCACAATGCCGTGCGCCAAGCCTGCGGCGTGTTCGACGTTTCGCACATGGGCGAGGTGCTCGTCACCGGTCCCGATGCTGAGCGCTACGTTCAGCACATTTTCACCAACGACGTGGCCGGTGCGCCCGACGGTCAGGTGTTCTACGGAATGATGTGCTACCCCGACGGCGGCACGGTCGATGACCTGCTGGTCTATAAGATGGGTGCCGAGGAGTTTTTCCTCGTCATCAACGCTGCGAACATCGACAAGGACGTCGATTGGATGAAGCAGCAACTCACGGGCTTCAACGTCAATTTCGAGCATCAGTCGGACTACTACGCACAGTTGGCCG